>Ga0206955_1030_pt1 | contig 36678 bp, 34 predicted proteins | sample Alteio_BWOrgHeat_34_FD_153247 | JGI IMG/M metagenome (GOLD analysis project Ga0206955, IMG submission 153247) | Enriched cells from forest soil in Barre Woods Harvard Forest LTER site, Petersham, Massachusetts, United States -... | ecosystem: Environmental > Terrestrial > Soil > Temperate forest >...
TGCGAAAGAATTACTGGGTGATGAAGCTAAGTTTTATAAGAAGTGCGCGGATACTTTAGATGTCTGGTTTGATTCGGGTGTTTCGCATGACACTGTTTTGCGTCAGCGACCTGAGTTAGGTTTCCCTGCTGATATGTATTTAGAAGGTTCGGATCAGCATCGTGGTTGGTTTAACTCTTCCTTAATGACTTCGGTTGCGATTAATGGTTTGGAGCCTTATAAAACAGTATTAACGCACGGTTATGTCGTGGACGTGGAAGGACAGAAGATGTCTAAGTCCTTAGGTAATGTGTTAGCGCCTGAAAAAATCATTCAGAAATTAGGTGCGGATGTTTTGCGTTTATGGGTTGCTTCGGTGGATTATCGTGGTGATATTAATGTGTCGGAAGAAATTTTGACGCGTATTTCTGAGACCTATCGTCGTTTGCGAAATACGGTACGATTTTTCTTAGCGAATTTGGATGGCTTTGATCCTGTGCAGAATAAGATTGAGCCTAAGAATATGTTGGCCTTGGATCGTTGGGCTGTGGATAGGGCGCGCTTGATTCAAGAAGATATTTTAAAAGCGTACGAGACTTATCAATTCCATGTGATTTATCAAAAGATTTATCATTTCTGTACGATTGATATGGGTAGTTTTTATTTGGATATTATTAAAGATAGGCAATATACCACGCAGACAAATAGCCTAGCACGGCGTTCGGCGCAGACGGCTTTGTATCATATTACGGAGGCGGTGGTGCGATGGTTGGCGCCGATTTTAAGTTTTACGGCGGAAGAGATTTGGCAGTATATTCCTGGGGAACGTAATGAGTCGGTGTTCTTAAATACTTGGTATCAGGATTTGCCGGTGTTGGATGCGAATTCGGCGATGAATCAAGTGTATTGGGAGAATTTGCGTTTAGTACGTGATGCGGTGAATAAGGAAATAGAGAATCAACGTAATGCAGGGTTGATTGGTTCGGCCTTGGAAGCAGAAGTAACTTTGTACTGTGATGCGGATTTGAAGCAGCGTTTGGATTTGTTGGAAAATGAGTTAAGATTTGTTTTAATTACTTCGGGCGCAACGGTTGAGAATGTGCCGCAGGATACGAGTGGTTTAGTTGCGACGGAAGTGGCTGGTCTTTGGGTGAAGGTATTGCCTTTGTCTTATCAAAAGTGTGAACGCTGCTGGCATCGCCGCTCGGATGTAGGTACAGATAAACAACACCCAGGTTTGTGTGAGCGTTGTGTTGAGAATGTGGATGGCAAGGGTGAAGTTAGGATGTTTGCTTGAGTATTGCTAAAAGCACCCCCCTTCCCAGCCTTCCCCCACAAGGGGGGAAGGAGCTTTCTTTGAAAAGTAATATGTAGTTAACTATCTAATCCGTAGCTTCTTCCCCCACAAGAGGGGAAGGAGCTTTCTTTGAAAAGTAATATGTAGTTAACTATCTAATCCGTAGCTTCTTCCCCCACAAGAGGGAAAGGAGCTTTCTTTGAAAAGTAATATGTAGTTAACTATCTAATCCGTAGCTCCTTCCCCCACAAGGGGGGAAGGAGCTTTCTTTGAAAAGTAATATGTAGTTAACTATCTAATCCGTAGCTCCTTCCCCCCTTGTGGGGGAAGGCTGGGAAGGGGGGTGCCTTACAATGAAAAATGAAATCAATATCAAACTATTCCAATCCGGTCTTCGTTGGCTCTGGATAACATTACTAGTAATCGCTATAGATCACTATACCAAAGTCCTAATCCAACAATCCATGCAACCCTACGAATCCTGGTATGTAATGCCATCCCTAAATCTAACCTTACAATACAACAAAGGCGCCGCCTTCAGCTTTCTAGATTCCGCAGCAGGTTGGCAATTATGGATATTTGGTATTCTCGCTGTCGGCATCAGTCTGATCTTAATGCGTTGGATGCAAAAAATTTCCGCAAAACAACGCTGGCTCGCAATTGCCTTAGCCCTCATCATCGGCGGCGCTTTAGGTAATCTATGGGACCGCATCAGCTACGGACACGTCATCGATTTCATTGATATCTACGCCGGCCACTGGCATTGGCCTGTTTTTAATATTGCGGATTCTGCGATTTGTGTGGGGGCATTCATGCTTATCATCGATAGCTTTTCAAAGAAAACATAATGCGAGACTCCGTCATTGCGAGCGCGAGCGAAGCAATCCAGGCTTTATTGCCAAAAGCCCGAAAACCTAAAATCATAGTTCTTCATAGTTGACAATACTACCTGGATTGCTTCGCTCGCGCTCGCAATGACGAGAGTTTTTGCTTCGTTGCAATGACGAGTTAATCCAAGGTTGTTGAGATAAACTCATGAATAGTTTGTTGCATAAATTCAAAATCGGGATTAAAGGTTAGTCGTAGTTGCAGATGCGGATTCAAGCCCAAATAATAAAACAAACTATTAAATTTATTCTTCACATTATTCGAAGCACCATAAACATAACGGCTGCCATTTTTTAAATTTTCTTCAATATGACTTGCTAAACTATAATCGCCTTGGTTGCCATAATGCGGGTTTCTAGGGGCATTCGGTAAAGCAATATGTGAAAAATTGATAATCCCATCATCTTTATAAATAGCTGGGCGCTTTACAACCCGGGCATCGTGGCTCGTCAAATCATGACGAGTATAAATTAATTGCTGACTATGTTTAGGTGCGTAGTGCTCTAGATATTGTAATGTAGCTTTTGTTGAAACGGTTTTATCATCTTCAGCTATGATGCTGAGGATAGGGTGTCTTAGTTTTTTCTCTGCACTCATGGCCAATACGGCTTGTGCAAGCAAGTAGACTTGATGCCCAGCATTAAACGGAATTGATTGATACTTCGCATAATCATTTTCTTCACTGATATAAAGCCACTTAGCGCGCTCCCAATATTGACCGAGAAGTAATGGCCATTGTTGGATAGATTCAAAGGGCGAACAAATTTTAATGGCCGGTGCTAACATTATCAGTCCCGCAATCTGCGCTGATGGGTTTTGTAAAAGATGATGCAATGCTAAGGTCGCACCCGTGGAATATCCCACTAAAAATATTTGATCCACTTCTTGAGAGAGGCTTTCTATACCGTACTCTAAAGTTTGTAACCAATCTTGATATTGGATATTTAATAAAGCGCCTGGCACTGTGCCATGCCCGGGTAATAAGAGTGAGCGCGTATGCAAACCCTGCGCTTGTAAGCCAAGGGCAATGTCTTTCATGACAAAAGGGCTGTCGAGTAAGCCGTGAACCAGTAGAGCGCCAACTTTGGCAGGGGCTGTGGTTGGCAGTAGGTCATAAGGGGAATTTGCGCTGATAATAGTTTCAGCAGTGGTCTGTGTTAAATCCAATCTATTGTGTTGAATCAGGGCCTGGCATTGTTGAATATAGTTGCTAAAAGAAAGGCCTGGAGCGCCTGGGTAGTGTAAGCCTGGATCTTTTAAATAAGGATTATTTGCCATAAGTCCAAAATACAGTATGATATCAATACTTCCATTATAGGCTGTGAAATATCATTATGTTAAATACTATTTATCGTTTGAGCTTAATACTTGCAGGGTTTTTTTTAGTATCGACCAGCACGTATGCCGCTTCCTTAGGGGGCGTTGCTAATAACATGCTAGAGCCTGTTACGCTAGTGTCTGACTTTATGGGTACGGCGGCTATTGTAGTCGGGGCGGGTTGTCTGTTTGCTTCTTTTTTTAAGTATTTTCAACATCGCTCTAATCCGTTTCAGGTAACGATGACGACTGTGGTGATTTTCTTTGTGATTGGTGCTTTGTTGTTGGTCTTGCCTTTTGCGTATAAATTAACAGGCGTGGGCATTCCTTACGGTGCTTCTTTGCAATCTTCAGGGGCTTTGGCTCCACCACCTCCGGCAGCAGCTAGCGGTACTATCTATCAATAGATGTAGTAAGGTAGGTTGGGCATATATGCCCAACGATTTAACATTTTGTTGGGCACATGTGCCCAACCTATCTGTGGCTGGGGTTAACGGTGATAGGGATGGTTCTGCAAAATACTCCATGCGCGATATAATTGTTCTGCAACAACGATACGTACTAATGGATGCGGTAGTGTTAAATTCGAAAGTGACCACTTAAGTTGCGCCTTCTGCAAACACGCAGGTGCAAGTCCATCAGGGCCGCCAATTAATAAATCCACATCACGGCTTTCTTCATGCCAGCTATGCAAAGACTTCGCTAATTGTTCAGTTGACCAGGCTTGGCCTTGTACTTCTAAAGCGACGACTAAATTACCTGGTTTCAGTTGAGCGAGAATTTTTTCACCTTCTTTCTCAGTGATGCGCGCGATATCAGCTTGTTTACTGCGTTTTTCAGGTGTGATTTCTACGAGCTTCAGTGTGTAACCAGCAGGTAAGCGTTTCGCATAATCCGCATAACCTTGCTCAACCCAGTCAGGCATTTTATTGCCAACAGCGATGAGTCGAATGATCATAGCTTATTTCGCTTTTAATCTACGTTCACGGAACTGTTCTACCGGTTCCCATAAATCTTCTAAGTTATAAAACTCACGCGTTTCGCGTTGCATGATATGAATCACAATATCAGCTAAGTCAACAATGACCCATTCACCTTCTTTCTCGCCTTCAATATTAATATAACTGAGCTTGGCTTTCTTAGCGGCAGTCACCAGGCTTTGCGCGATCGAAGTGACATGGCGGCTGGAACGGCCAGTGCAGATGATCATGGCATCGGTAAGTGTTGTGATTTCATGAACGTCTATCATCACCAGGTCTAAGGCCTTGGAGTCATTTAAACATTCGGTGACAAAATTCTTTAATTTTTCAATTTGCATCGGAATACCATTAAACAGATTGGGAAGGGCGGGGATTATAATCTACTTATGCTATATGTGCCATGTTCTTTGATGTAATTATAGACACTATTAGGTAATAAGTAGCGCGGGTTGCCTTCCATCGCGAATTGTTTGCGGATTTCGGTGGCTGAAATTTCTAAGGGGGTCACGGGATGTAAGAGGATATGGCCACTAAGACTTTGATGTAAATCAATGGCTTGGTGCTTTAAGCGTTCCTTGAGTAGGTCAGCCACAATGCCAGTTGAAGGCAATTGATACTGCGGTCTATGAGCGATCAATAAATGCGCTAAGCCTAGAATATCTTGCCAGCGGTGCCAGCTGGGAAAGCTAAGTAAGGCGTCAATACCCATGATTAAGCACAAGGGGGTGTTGGGAAGTTCTGCCCGCAAGCTTTCCAGGGTATCTATTGTATAAGAAGGGCCTTTTCGCTCAATTTCACGATTATCAACACGTAAAGCCGGTTCCGATTCTACAGCGATCATAGCCATGGCTAGGCGCTGGCTCGGGGATGCTACAGGCATTTTGCGGTGGACGGGCTGAAAGCAGGGGACAAGGCGTACTTCAGCCAAATCCAATGCTTGATACAATTCTAAAGCCGAGCGCAAATGCCCAAAGTGGATGGGATCGAAGGTGCCGCCTAGTATTCCGATTGGGGGTTTGAGTGGGGTCATATTGATAGTATAACATTTCAAGCTATGCTAGCGAAAGTTCTTGTCATTCCCGCGCAGGAATGACAGTCATGTTTTGGCTGAGGTCATATTCAAGACTAATTGTTGTATGGCTAGCCAAGGATCACCCGGGCTCATGCCTTTGATTTGGCGGTCGATTTGTGCAGCGGCGGATAGCATTTGCCAGCAGCTCTTGGTGTTGTGGTGTTGCAAAAAGCGGCGGACGTTGTTTTGGCGTTTTTCCCAGATGCGGTATTTGGCGAATAAGCTTGCGAGTGTTGTGCCTTGTTGGGTTTGTCTGGCGATGGCAGCTAAGGTGCGAATTTCACGCGTTAGAGCCCAGAGGATTAGGATGGGTTCGGCGTCTTCGGCTTGTAGGTTTTGGAGGATGCGTAGGCTGCGTTTGCTGTTGCCGGAGAGTGCGCAATCGACTAGGCCGAAAATATCAAAGTGGGCATTATCGCTGACGGCTTTTTCAATGAGGGCGCTGGTGATCACGCCTTCGTTTTGTAGCAAAGCTAATTTATCTAACTCTTGAGCGGCAGCTAATAAATTACCTTCTACTAATTCTGCTAATAATTTTGCGGCATCCAGGGCTATGTTTAATTGCATGCCCTTAGCGCGTTGCATAATCCAAGCAGGTAATTGTTCGAGTGTAATCGGCCAAATGGGGATTGCTACGCCTATTTTATCAACCGTTTTATACCAAACTGTTTGTTCCGTTTTGCTATCCAGTTTACCCATTGAAATTAATATGAGTGTATCAGCGGGTGGGTTAGTTGCTATCTCTTGCAACATTTTGCTGCTGGTCGCGCTGCCTTTCACGCCTGCTAATTGCAATTCCACAATTCGCTTTGTGGAAAATAAGGATAGGTTATGTGATTCAGTATAAAGTAATTTGCCCCAGTCAGCGCCAGGATCGGGTGTTACTGAAATACGCTCACTATAGCCCGCCTTGCGCGCTGCTGCACGGATGCGGTCTATGGTTTCTTGCACTAACAAAGTCTCATCGCTACTCACAAGGTAGATCGGCGCTAAGGTTTTAGCGAGATGCTGATCTAATTGTGGTGGGTTGAGTTTCATGGGCTTAAACTCTTCGTTGTTGATTTGGATGAGAGTCGGTACAAAATGTCAAAGACAATGGAGCGACGCATTTGATTATACAGATTATCCGCTTCGTTACTGCCCGCAAGTACTTGATTGGCCGTGATCGTGATAACCGTAGACTGGGTTGCAGTTTGCGGAGGCACTAACATTTTGCCGGTATTATCGGTGACTTGGAAGACGACGCTGAGCACTAAGCTGTATTGTCGAGTTTGCTGTGTACCACCCACGCTGAGTAATTGCTGTGATTCGGTTTCACTCAGGATATTTAAAATAGTCGAGGCTTCAGCAGGTGTCGGTACAACAGTCACTTGTGATAATTTTAATGCTTGGGTGAGGTTACGTACTAACTGACTATACGGATCGGCTGATTGGATATACATACGGTGTAAGGGTGGAGCCAATTGGACTTGGCCGCTTAAATGAAAACCACAGCTCGTTATGACTAGGGTCAGAGCGCAAATCATTGTATTCCAAAAGCTACGCTTAATATTTCTCATGCAGAATCTCCGATAACGATATTGACGATGCGGCCGGGCACGATAATAATTTTTTTCACGGTTTTGCCGGCTATCGCTTGTTGTACTTTGCTATCGGCAAGTGCAATGCTTTCAATCGTTTTCGCATCCGCGTCTTTAGGGATTTGAATTTGACTGCGTAACTTACCGTTGGTTTGCACGACTAATTGTATTTGATCCATCTGTAAGGCAGCGGTATCTGAAGTTGGCCAAGTGGCATTTAAGATTAAGCCGCTATAATGCAAGTCTTGCCATAATTGATGGGTGATATGCGGTGCGATGGGTGCGAGCAAGCGTAGTAATAGACTTAAGCCGGTTTGATAAATATACGCACTGATATCTTGTTTATCTGCACTAGCGGCTGGGATTTTTGTGAGTGCATTTAATATTTTCATGCAGCCTGAGACCACAGTATTAAATTGCAATCTATCGTAATCATACTTGGTTTGTTCAAGTACTTCGTAGATTTGGCGTAAGGTATCGCGCTGTTGTGTATCCGCTAGCTCCCAGTCTATATTTTCTGTGTTCTTACCATTGCCGCTTTGATTACGCTGAATAATGCTTTCGCGATGTTCATAAGCTAAGGTCCACAAGCGCTTTAAGAAGCGATGTGCGCCTTCTACGCCGCTGTCTGACCATTCTAGGCTTTGTTCTGGGGGTGAGGCAAACATCATAAATAAGCGTACGGTATCGGTACCAAACTTTTCGATCAAGGGTTGTGGGTCTACTGTATTGCCCTTGGATTTTGACATCTTAGTGCCTTCGTTTAAAACCATGCCTTGTGTTAATAGACGTTTGAAAGGTTCATCGCTTTTGACTAAGCCTTCATCGCGCATGAGTTTGTGGATGAAACGAGCGTACAGTAAATGCATGACAGCATGTTCGATACCGCCGATGTATTGATCGACGGGCGTCCAATAGTTTGCGCGTTCATCTAGCATGGCCGTATCAAGATCGGGGCAGGCAAAGCGCGCATAATACCAGGATGATTCGAAGAAGGTATCAAAGGTATCGGTTTCACGCTGTGCGGGTTTGCCGCAAACGGGGCAGTTTGTGTTTAAGAATTCAGGTATGGTTTTTAAGGGTGAAATGACACCGGTGAATTCTACGTCTTCGGGTAACACTACGGGTAAGTTTTTTTCTGCTACGGGGCCGCAGTTTGGGCAATTGACGATGGGTACGGGTGTGCCCCAGTAACGTTGGCGGGAGATGCTCCAATCGCGTAGGCGGTAATGGATTTTGCGTTTGCCTAAGTTCTTTTTTTCCAGATGATCCATGATTTTGCTGATTGCTGTTGTGGAGTCGAGATCATTAAATTCTTGTGAAGCCAGCATGATGCCTTCGTCAGTAAAGGCGGCTTTTTTGAAATCCCAGGCTGTATTATCTTTCGGTTTGATGACTTGTGTAATAGGTAGATGATATTGCAAAGCAAATTCATGATCGCGTTCATCGTGCGCAGGGACGGCCATGACAGCGCCGGAACCGTAATCCATTAAAACAAAGTTAGCGACCCAGATGGGTATGATTTCTTGGGTGAGTGGGTGGATGGCATTGAGTTGTGTGGGTACGCCTTTTTTTTCCATCGTGGCAAGATCAGCTTCAGACACTTTGACGTTTTTGCATTCTTCTAAAAATTGTTTTAGCGCAGGGTTATTTTCTGCTGCTTGTTTGGCTAAGGGGTGTTGTGGTGCTATGCCTATGTAACTTACGCCGTAAATGGTATCGGGGCGTGTGGTATAAATAGTCAAAGCTTCTTTGCTGTTTTGCAGCGGGAAAGTCACTTCGATACCTTCGGAGCGACCTATCCAATTTCTTTGCATGGTTTTGACTTGATCCGGCCATTGTGCAAGTTGATCTAAGTCTTTCAGTAATTCATCAGCGTACGCTGTGATTTTTAAAAACCATTGTGGAATTTCGCGTCTTTCAACCAATGCGCCTGAACGCCAACCGCGGCCATCTACCACTTGTTCGTTCGCTAAAATAGTTTGGTCAACGGGATCCCAGTTCACTTCAGCGCTTTTTTTATAAACTAAGCCTTTGGCAAATAATTTTAAAAAGAACCATTGCTCCCAGCGATAATAGCTCGGCTTGCAAGTTGCAATTTCACGCGACCAATCGAAGCTGAAACCGAGGCGCTTAAATTGTTTGCGCATGTATTCGATATTTTTATATGTCCATTGGGCGGGTGGAACTTTGTTTTGAATGGCTGCGTTTTCTGCCGGCAAACCGAAGGCGTCCCAGCCCATGGGGTGGAGGACGTTTTTGCCTAGCATGCGTTGATGACGTGCGATGACATCGCCTATGGTGTAATTGCGTACGTGACCCATATGTAAATAACCGCTGGGGTAGGGGAACATGGATAGGCAATAGAATTTTTCTTTGCTTGGGTCTTCTTTGGCGACGAAGGATTGGTGTTCATCCCAATAGGTTTGGGCGCTCAATTCGATTTCTTGTGGTATGTATTGTTCTTTCATCTTATTTTTTCCTTAGTCTTCCTATAAACAACATTCCTATCAACAAAAACAAGATGGGGTCTGTTGCATAGCGTTGCCATGGGGTCAAGCCTATGCGGGCTTGTACTTTGTCTGTGAGTACGCCATCTTGATAAGGCGGGATTTTGGATTGAATGTGTCCGTAAGGATCAATGATCGCAGTGATACCATTATTCGCTACAAACAACACCGGACGGCGCATTTCTATAGCGCGCATTTGTGCGGTTTGTAAATGCTGTGCTTGTGCGGACGAGTGGCCAAACCAAGCATCATTGCTGACGGTGAGTATGATGCCCATGTCTTTTTTGCGTTCCAAAGATAATTCTGGAAATGCAATTTCAAAACAAATTTCGGTTGAAATCTGCGTATTCCCCACTTTAAACATAGTCGGTCGATAAGGGCCTGAAATCATATCCGCCATAGGAATATTTATTTTAGCTAAGATAGGGTGCAGGTAACGTCCCATCGGTGTGTATTCACCAAAAGGAACCAGTTGTCGTTTTAAGTAAGCGCCATGATTTTCACCGAGTGCGATGACAGCATTATAATAACCATTGCCATTATCTACTCTCACAGGAATGCCTGTCAGAATAGTTGTATGATGTTGTACAGCGACTTCATCTAAAACGTTTACGAATTCTTTGGCATCTTGCAAAGCGATAGGAATAGCGGCTTCAGGCCAAATAATAATTTGACTATCAAAGTGATCTTGCGTCAAGGCAACATAGTGATCTAGTGTTGGTTGAATTTGATCGGCATGCCATTTGAGTTGTTGCGGAATATTGCCTTGTACCAAGCTGACTTGGATGGGCCCATCTTGTGGTTTGGTCCAGGGAATATAACTTAATGCACCGCCTATAGCCCAGATAGCGAATAGTCCTAGTGCAAAGCTGCGCCAATTTTTTCTTTCTACAAATAAGCTGACTAATAATGCGCTGCTGATTAAAGCGGCTAATGAGACGCCGTACACACTGAGTATGGGTGCATAGCCTTTTAATGGTGAGCTGATTTGGCTATAACCCACAAAGCCCCAAGGGAAACCGGTAAATGCCCAGCTGCGCATCCATTCTACAAGTACCCATATTGCTGGGAAGGCGAGTAAGCGTTTGCTGTCGTTATTATTAGGAAAGAAGCGATTGAGCCAGTAGCCGGTGAGGGCGGGGAATAAAGCTAGTAGCAGAATAAATCCTAAGGTAATAACCAAGGACAAGGCCACTGGGGCTTCGCCGTACGTATGTATGCTGATATAAACCCAGTACACGCTTGTGGAAAAAAATCCTACACCAAATAAGTATCCACGCCTAAATGCTCGACCTGGGTTCACATGTAACCAGCTTGCTAACAAGAGTGCCGGTGCTATGATGGCCAGAATAAAAATATGATACGGGGCAAAGGCTAAGGTCAAAATTACACCAGAGACTAAGGCGACGATGTCTCCGCGTTTGCCGATATTAAATAGCTTGTTCCAGTGCATAGTGTTTTTTCACTTGTATATAGAGAGTCGCCCAGTGTAGCGGATTGTAGGGGAAGGGCGCAATTCTTAGCTTGAGCTTAAATAGGGATTTTGTTAGCTTAGCGTGTTTTCTTTAAAAGAATAAGGGAGAAGAATGATGAAGTTGCGATTAACGCCTTTGGCTTTGTGTTTATGTTTGCTGGGTTGGGTGGCAACGCCGGCTTTTGCTGATGACAGTCAAAGTGATGATTCAAATCAAAGCATGGAAAGTATTTCATCACGCACCCAAGATTTGGAAAAGCATTTAGCAGAGATGGAGAAGGAAATGCGCTCATTAAAAGCGCAGCTGAGAAAATCGCAGCATGCGGGGGCCAGCGCAAATCAACCTACTTTAAGAAATACTAAAAAAGCGTCTTCTGAGCAGAGTGCTCGTCTGACTTCTGATGCGAATAATTACGTGCCTGAGGCGCAGACTGTCTTAGGTATCGGTGCGCAATCTTTACCTTTAGACATTGATGTCCCTGGGCAATCGTTTGTATCGACTGGGCCTTATATTGGCGTGCCTTTGAGTTATTCTGGCGGTAACTTGATTATCAATAGCCCTAACATTAATGAAGATGTCACTTTATTAAATATTCGTAAAAGTGTGCGTGAACGTTTGAAGGCCTTGGGTCGTCCGATTGAAGAAGATCATGCGCATTTATTATTAAGCGGTATTGTGGAAGGGCAGGTGCTTTATAAAGCGCCGGGTGGTGGTCCTGATAGCAGTGATATTGATGTGACGGCTGCGGAAATTGATGGTTATATTTTAGGTGCGGGTGCTTGGACTTCGGGTCTTATTGCTTTGGCTTATGATAATAATCAAGGTAGTAATACGGGGTCTTTAAATAATAATTCTCGTTCTCAAAGTTCTCGTGTTTTTCTGAATAAAGCGTTTATCGTGATTGGTAATTTTAATCGTTCTCCTTTGTACGGCACGATTGGTCAGATGTATGTTCCGTTTGGTACGTATAGTACTAACATGGTGAGCAGTCCTCTTACGAAGATTTTAGGGCGTACGAAAGAGCGTGCATTATTAGTGGGTATTCAGCAGCCTGGTAAGAAAGCGGGTTATGCTGCGGCTTATGTCTTTAAGGGTGATACTTTTGTGGGTTCTACGAGCCGTATTAGTAATGGCGGTATTAACTTGGGTTACCGTTATGCTTATGGTCCGGTCTCGGGTGATTTTGGTGGTGGTGTGTTGGCTAATATTGCTGACTCTGGTGGTATGCAAAATACGGGTAATGCGCCGGCTTTTGGTGGTTTTGGTGGTACGAACGGCAGTGGTAATGAACAAATCTCGCATCGTGTTCCGGCGATGAACTTGCGGGGTTCGTTTGATTTGGGTGACCATATTAACTTGCTGGCGGAATATATTGGTGCTTTGAATTCGTTTAGTAAATACGATTTAACTATGAATACGCATGGGGCGAAACCGCAGGCTTTGGATTTGGAAGCGGCGTATACGTTTAATGTGTTTGAGAAACCTAGCTCGGTGGCTGTGGGTTATGGTCGTTCGAAGGATTCTTTGGCGATTGGTTTGCCTTTGCGTCGTTATTCTTTGGTGTTTAATACTTCTTTATGGAAGGACACTTTGCAGAGTTTGGAATTCCGTCATGATACGGAGTATGCGGCTTCGGATGTTGCTACAGGGTCGGGGGTTATTGCTTTGGCTGAGACGGGTCGGTCGGATAATATGGTGACGGCGCAGTTTGATCTTTATTTCTAGTATGGATTTGGTTTGGGTTTGGAGGTTGGTGAATTTAGGGAGTCGCGCTTTTGAGGTTCTCTCAATTATGCTGGCTTCAAACGCCACATCCATGTGGCTTGCAGTTGCCATCCATGGCAACGAGGCGCCTGCATAATTGAGAGAACCTCAAAATCGCGATGGCTTTTGTTTTATATTTTTTAACCCCCCTACAACCGTATCTCCTTCCCCCCTTGTGGGGGAAGGCTGGGATGGGGGGTGCTTTTTGAATTAACCTAACTGTTTTAACTTAACCAAATAACTTTCTTCATCCGGCATCTTCCCACTCTGTTGTGCTTGCCATAATACATCTGCTAAGACATCTATCATCTGATGTTCAGCATTATGTTTATCGCCTAGCTTAATACACAAAGCTTGATACACTTGTTGTATCCCTAAGGGTCTGTTCGTATTGACTTGTTCTCGCAAGGCCATATGCAATCCCAAATGCAAAAAAGGATTTCCTTGCTCAAAATCGGCATGTTGATAATCTTCGGCTTGTGCTAATACGGGGTGATATTCGGGATGTAATAATATAATTTCTACCAATTGTGTTTCTAAAGGTTCTAAAGGTATTTGCTGTAAGTATTTATCCCAGGCTTTAAAATAAACTTGTCGCATTTCTTCTCGTTCGTTTGAAAACATTTATGCCTCTGTCTTTTCTTTGAATTCACATAAATCGTTAATGATGCACTCGGGGCAGCGGGGTTTGCGGGCGATGCAGGTGTAGCGGCCGTGTAGGATTAACCAATGGTGGGCGTCGTGTAGGTATTTTTTTGGGATGACTTCTAGGAGTTGTTGTTCTACGGCTAAGGGTGTTTTGCCTTTGGCTAGGCCTATGCGGTTTGCTACGCGGAAGATGTGTGTGTCTACGGCGATAGTGGGTTGGCCGAAGCTGGTGTTTAAAATGACGTTTGCGGTTTTGCGGCCTACGCCGGGTAGAGCTTCTAGGGCTTCGCGGTTTTCGGGGACTTTGGAGTGGTGTTGATCAATTAAGATGCGGCAGGTTTTTAGGATGTTTGCTGCTTTTGTATTATAGAGCCCTATGGTTTTTATGTATTTCTTTAGACCAGTTAGACCTAGCTCTAGGATTTCTTTGGGGGTGTTGGCGACTTTATAGAGTTCTAAAGTGGCTTTATTGACTGAAATATCAGTAGCTTGTGCGGAAAGGATCACGGCAATCAAGAGCTCAAAGGGGGTCTTATAGACCAGCTCTGTTGTGGGCTTTGGGTTTTGCTTTTGGAAGCGGTGGAAGATTTTTGTGATATTTTGTTTGTTCATAGGTCAAATATTTAGTGAGTGATTGGTGTGGAGTATACTATAATTCATTTTCATTGTGTTCAGATAAAGGTAAGTGAAATGTCTAATAATCCGTATATCAGTATTGTGATCCCTGTCCATAACGAGCAGGAGGTTCTTGAAGAGTTGTACCAGCGTTTGACGGCTAGTCTTGATAAGCTGGGTAAGTCCTATGAAATTATTTTGACCAATGATGGTAGTACGGATAAATCTGCTGAGATGCTGCAGGAATTGCATCTGCGTCGTCCGCATCAAATTCGTGTGGTTGAGTTTAATGGCAATTTTGGTCAGCACATGGCGATCATGGCGGGCTTTGAGCGTGTGCGTGGTGAGATTGTCATTACCATGGATGCGGATTTGCAAAATCCACCGGAGGAAATTGGTAAGTTGGTGGCGGCGATGGAAGCGGGGCATGATGTGGTGAATACGCATCGTTTGAATCGTCAAGACAGTTGGTGGCGTTTGGCGGTTTCGCGTTGGCATAATAAGATTCGTGCTTGGATGATGCCGCGTTTAAAAATGGAAGATGAAGGTTGTATGTTGCGTGCGTATAGTCGTCGTGTAGTTGATTTGATGGCCTCTACGGGTGAAGCTACGACGTTTATTCCGGCTTTGGCTTTGAATTATGCTTCTAATCCTACTGAGGTGGGTGTGGCGCATGAGGAGCGTGCAGCAGGGGAAACTTCTTATAATTTTTATAAATTAATTCGTTATAATTTTGATTTGATTACTGGGTTTTCTTTGGTTCCTTTGCAAGTGTTTACGATGTTGGGGATTGCGGTTTCTGGGTTTAGCTTTTTGTTTGTGATGTTTTTGTTTTTGCGTCGCATTATTGTGGGGCCGGAAGTTGAAGGGGTGTTTACTTTGTTTGCGATTGTGTTTTTCTTGATTGGGATTGTGTTGCTTGGCCTAGGTGTTGTAGGTGAGTATATTGGTCGTATTTATCAAGAAGTGCGTCAGCGGCCTCGGTTTGTGGTGAAGCATGTGTTGGAACAAGGTTCTGAAGCAGCGTCCAGCGTAGCTCGCGCGGCACAGCAAAGCGTATCCGCGGAGTAGAAAACTGCGGCTAGTGTGGGTTTGGTTTTGAAGGCTAGTGAAGACTAGGGAGTCGCGCTTTTGAGGTTCTCTATTTTTATGCTGGCTTCAGACGCCACATCCATGTGGCTTACAGTTGCCATCCATGGCAACGAGGCGCCTGCATAAAAATAGAGAACCTCAAAATCGCGACGGGGTTGTTTTTATATTTTTAAAGCTTTGTGGTGTTGCTTCCGTCTCTCTTCTTTGTCATCCCGTGCAGCTTCTGGCGCGGGATCCAGCGCCAGAGGCTGCGCGGGATGACAGGGGGAAAGGTGAAGAAAAGGGATGCTTTTAGATTTAATTGAAGTCTTATTTTCTTTTCCACCATTTTTTCTTGTTTTCTTCCTTAGCTTCTTTTTCTTTTTTTGGTGGAAATTCTTTGTCAAGATGCTGTTGTATCTGTTTATTTATCTCTGCATTATTTCTAAAGTTTAGATGAAAATGATTTTCAGCTAACTTATAAGCAATGGCTCCTTTGCTCTTCTTTTCTTTTGTTGCATGCTTATTAATGACGGATTCCTTTTGAAAGGGTGAGGTTCCTTCAGCCATGCAATCTGCGTAGAAGCTCTTTTTCTTGGCTTTTACTTTTTGATACCATGAGCTTGCTCGGTATTTTGCTAGGATGTCTGCGTAGATATATTCAAAAGCTTGTGTTCTTCGATAGGACGATAAAAATAGGCTTAAATATTCTTGTTGATCGATAGCTAAGGAAACGCCATTATTCATTTCATTTAAACGAAAAGGTTGAGCGGGTTTTCGAGTATGGTGAGCAAGAGCGGTCATCAGGTCATTGCTTTTTGTTTCTGTTTGCGCTTCTTTGGATTCTTTTAATTTTAAAAAGATTTCTTGTTTGTTTAGGGCGCTCACTGTGCGGAATATTTCTATATTAGCTTCTTCTAGCGTGTTGAAATGAAGTTCCTTTAAGGATTCGTGGTATTGATAACCGCAATTTAACACGGGGTGTTGTCTGTTGAGTGTGCTGGAATTTGCTTCAATTGTTTCATTGCTTACTGTAGATATTATTGGGGTGCCTGTTTCTGGGTTTAAGTCATAACATTTGTTTGCTTGTTTGCAAGTTATGGCCTCGAAAGGGTTGTTGCTTCCTGCGTAAAATGCACCGTCATTGAAGGCATAATTTTGAATGTTTGCTGAGCCATAAACAGTGGCGGCTAATGGGTTTGTTTGTAAGTTTGAAAATAGAATTTGATTTTTAGTTGTTACCAGGGCAGCATCTGCAACATTTAGATTAAAAGTGCCTATGAGTATAGAGCATGTGTTGGGAGATCTTTCCTTGGTTAAGTCATTGTCAATGCTTTCGGTAATAAATTTTTCTGTGTTTTGACGGGATAATAATATGGCCGGTAAATTGATATTGTTTATTACTATCTTGTTTGTTTCATAGTTAAAGACGACTTTTTGTGTATGTTTAGTATATGTTGAATTTAATTCTGGTTTGTAAGTGCTTGCTAGGGTAAATTTATTTTTTGCATAAATGATGGTTTGACCGCTCTTGGGGTCGTGGATGATTTCGTAGCCTGCATTTTTTAATTTTTCTTTTGCGGCTTTTGCGCTTGATGAGGTTTCTTTTTCATCTTTTTGTTTTTCTTCGTGGGTGGTGAAGATGAAATCTTCTTGTAAGCAAATCATGTCGGGGTTTTTTTCTTTTATGAATGCATCAATAGAATGGATGATTCGGTCTTTGCGTCTTTGGATGTCTGGGGCATCTTCTTGGATTCCGAAGCCATTGGATGGTCTGGGTTTGCAAATGTTCCAGGTTATTAAGGATAGGTGGCTCTTTTCAAATGGAATGAGGATGTTTTTGGGGAGGTGGTCAGATATAAAGGGCTCTGCTTTTAAGTGGGGGTGAAAGCTTGAAGATGCCATGGTTTTTACTCCGCGTTAGATTTGTTGGTTGGGCGGATGTGCCCAACAATCGTATGTTGGGTTTCGCAAAAAACGCTCTACCCAACCTACATTTTATATTTTATTTTTTTTCTTAGAAAATTTCCCATCAATGTGTGTTTTGATCTGATCGTTTAAGAGCTGACTTTCTTTATAATTTGTTTGGTAGAAAGTATTCACTAGGCCATAACTAATTGCAGCTTTTCCTTTTTTCTCTTTTGCGATATGTTTTTTAATCTCAGTTTCTTTATGGAAGGGTGAGGTTCCCTCAGCTCTGCATTTAGCATAAAAGCTCGCTTTCTTTGCTTTTAGTTTCTGATATAAAGAGCTTTGTTTGTATTGGCCTGAAATATTATCATAGATATATTCAAAAGCTTGGGTTTTTCGATACGTACTTAAGAATGTCGCTAAGTAATACTGCTTATCAATAGGAATAATAACGCTTTCTTTAGATGCGCTTAATTTTGTCGGTTGGCCTTCCTGTGCAGCATTCAGTAAAAGTGCTTTCATTAGGCTGTTGTCTATCTTTTCACCCTTAGATTCTTTTAGTTGCAATGTAAGTTCTTGGTGATTGAGTCCATTAGCTGTGCGTATAAACTCGATATGGTTCTCTTCTAGTGTATCTAAAAGAAATTGTTCTAAAGTTTTGTCATATTGATAGCCGCAATTTAATACTCTGTGTTGTGCATTTAGGGTTTGAGCATGTTTTTCAAGGATTGCATCGCTTACGATAGGGGTGACTCTATCGCCTGTTTCTGGGTCTAAATCATAATATTCGCGAGCTTGATTAATGCGATGGGCAGAAAGAGCATAAGAGCTGTCTCTATAAAATGCACCATCACTAAATGCATAGTCGCCTCGATCTTGTTTATTTCCAAAAAGGATTTGGTTTTTCTCGGTCTTAACCCTGGCAGCCACGACATTGAAGTTAAAATAGCCTATGAATATAGAAAGGGGATGGGGATGTTCTTTGGAAGTCACATCCGCGTTAAGGCCATCACGGACAAGATTTTCTGTTTGTACTAGTGATGTTAAAGTACCGGGTATGTTTGCAATATTGATGTTATTTATAATAATAGTGCGTTCTTTAAATTTGAAAGCCGCTTTTTGGGTAGAATAATCTTGACTTAAATCAGACTTAGTTTCAGGAATGAGGTCGAATTTATTGATCTTGTAAAGAATGCGATTATCTTTGCTAGAGGAAAAGCCATATCCTCGTTTTTGTAAGCCTAGCGTGAACTCTGATGTTTTGCCTGGGGAATCGTTGAGAATTGAAATTTCTTGCAAGCAAATCATATCAGGATCTCTTTCTTCTATCATTGCAAGAATTGAATTCTTGATCCGTTTTTCACGTTTTTCAAGATTAGCAGCAGGATCAAGTGTGTGAATGTTAAAGCCATTTCGTCGTGTAAAATCGCAGAGATTCCAAGTGATTAAAGAAATTTTTTCTGCTTTGTCATCAGCAGGGATCAGGATTTCTTTAGGCAGATGGTCGGATAAAAATGGATGCCGTTTTAAAACAGGGTGGAATTCTGTTGAATGGGCGTCGTCTTTTTCTTCTGCTGGAGTGACTTCGATTGTTCTCATTTTTTCGAATACAGCAGTGGGGAGCATTCTGATAGCGTACCTTGGGTCTTTTGATATTGTTTCGAATTCAGCATCTGATTCAAAGGTATTAAAAATGGCATTCTCGGGTGGTTGGAAATAAATAAATGTATACGGTGTTTCTGAAGGAAAAAGAGCTGGGGTTCTGCTAACAAACTCTCTTCCATCGAATCCAACATCAAAAAGCTTACGGTCATTCTTATCTACGTGTAGTGCTTCATTATCTTCAATGGCTCGGATGGCTGCATGTTTGATAGCAACGATTCTTTTTTTAGCGTGAACAGCGCGAAAGAAATCGGCGTCACTGTCGAGCCTGCGATAGGTTTCGAAGCGATCAATTTCGATGTGAGGATATCCCTTATATTTTTCATATAGGGTATGGGAGGTCACTATATTTTCACGTAATAATTCAAAATTGCTCTTAGATAAACGGAATCGCATGGTTTTCGCTCCGGGGCTTTAGTGGATAGCAGTTGGCTAGAATATATGCAATTTTTCAGGAAAGCAAGAGTTTAACCCTAAATTTAAGTATCTGTATACATTATGACCACATCAGTCGAATAGGTTGGGCATACATGCCCAACAAATATAAATCATTGGGCGTATATGCCCAGCAAATATAGATTGTTGGGCATATATGCCCAACCTATTTTGTGGAGGAAGGTTCTGTGATGGTTTTTTTGGTTTCGGGTGCTTGAGCTTTAAGGGGCTGTGCATCGTCGGGTGTTAAGGCGCCTTCTGCTGTGGGTGCTGTGGTTTCGAGTTGGGCGGTGGGAAGGGTTTCCGCTGCGTAGGCTTGTAGGCTGATTAGGCAGGCTGTTAGGGCTATGAGTTGTTTCATGGGTTTTTCCTTTTTTTGTTAATCACGTTCTATGCTGTATAGCACGTCGCCACCGGTGTCTATGGTACTTTGTTCAGTTTGTACTGACCAGTGTTTGCTGAGTAGGTAGCGTAAGTTAATCGTGGGCTCTTGGTTGAAGATGCCTATGCTGGTATGGACATATAAGTTTGGGGCGAGTTTTTTGCCGAGGACGACGGAGGTGTTGCTGCTGACGCCGCCGGCGCCGGAATTTGCATTGGGGTCGAATGATTGTACGGACTCGACGTTTAATTCTGATAAACCTAAGGTGCTTTGTAAGGATTGTTTGCTCTTGTCTAAAATGGAAGTGCCTTGATTGCCCATGTAAACGCTTGAGAGTGCTCCTAAGATACTGCTTCCGCTGGATTGCACAATTTGACTGGATTTGCCAAACATCAAATAGGATAAGATATCTTCTTGGCTTAAAGTAGGCGTAGCAATTAATGTGATGATAGGGTTATCTAAAGTACCTAAGATCTGTACGCCTACCATTTGTGTGATAGAACCTTCGTATGCTGTTGTGGTGCTGCTAAAACTGGTCAGGCTAGCCGCTGCGGCTGTTTGTATTTCACTGGTGGCTTTAATATTGAGACCGGGATTTGTGAGCAAGCCGCCGATATAAATTAAGCGGCCGTTTTGGATTGTTAATTCTTTTCCGTAGGCTTTGTAGGTGCCATCTACGGTGTATAATTCGCCAATGGCTGTTTCTGGGTTGTTACCTGTTTTTGTAATGCTAATTTTGCCTCTTAAATGGGACTTAAAATCGTGATAATGTAGAAAAACATTATCACCTAGGCTAACTTGGATTTGTAGATTAGGCAGTATTGAAAGCAAAGTGTTAGCTGTTGTAGTGGGCTGTCCTGCAAAAACCACTTCATCAGGTAGAGTGGCTGTTGTGCTAAAATCTTTAGGCTTGATTTTGGCTTGTGGAATGATGATTTTTCCCTGAATGTTAAGTGCTTGTGAATTAAATTGGATTTTTAAATCGGGCGAAGCTTTGATTTGATATTCGGATGTGTTAATGATTTGAAATTGGTTGGCGCGTAAGCTGAGTTCGCTGGAGAAAGCGCTAGTGGTTAAGTCTGTATTGCCGTTGATGATTAAAATGCTGTTATTTGCTTTTAGGTTGCCGCTGTATGTCAGCTTTCCTTTTAATAAATTAGGGGCAAAAGAAGCCTGTAGAGCTGTTTGTAATTGTTCAAGTTTATAATTTTTTATATGGATTCCTGAAATAGTTAAGTTCAGTGATGAACGAGCGTTGGGTTCAAAGACAAAGTTTAGTTTACCTAAGATGTGTTGAATTTTTCCGTTGGTGAATGCGAAGCCATGCCCATTTAGATTGGCGGTTAGTGTAGGCTTTAAAAAAGGGCCAGCCAGCGTGCCTGATACTTTAAATTGGCCTTGTACATCAGGTGTTAAAGCGGTTAAATCAGGGACGGTTACATTCCAGGTTATATTCCACTCCTTAGACAAAGATCCTTTTAGTTCAGCATGGTTACGAGCCATGTTCATTTGGGCGGTTTCAATTTGTAATTGATTATTTATAAATTGTAAATCAAGTTGGCCATTAATGGGTTCCATAGTAGAAGATGTAATATCGAAATGATCGATGGCTAATTCTTTTAGCGTAAAATACCGTAAATAATGTAAATTAGCCCATTCAAAAGCGGCCTGATTTTTTTGAGTAGATGCTTTCAGTTGGATGGAGAGTGATGGCATGTGTAATTGCTGGACTTCAACTTTTCCATGCAATAAAGGTTTGAATGACCACAGAAAGTTGATTTGAGGGATGGTGACGATGACGTTATCGTTTTCATAATAAACATGATGGATCGTGATGGGTGTAAATAAAGTGCCTTCAATATCATCTAGGGTTAATTTTCCTGGTACGAAAGGTTTTGCGCTTTGTACTAAGATTTTCAAGCCGGCAGGTGTTTCTGCTAAATAATAAATACCGCTACACACAGTCAAGGGTAGTAGTAAAAATAGAATCAGATAAAATAAGCGTTTCATAGTTCGGGCCCTATACTGAAATCTATACCAAAGCTGGGATTGCGCCCTGTGAGTTCATGACCTAAATATAATTTGAGAGGGCCGACAACGGATTGGTAAATAATACCTATACCTGCGCTGCGATCTAAAGGCCCGTAAAAATGGTCACTGGCTGTGCCGGTGTCGAAGAATACTGCGCCATTCCATTTGCCTATAATATGGTGCTGATACTCTGCGCTTAAGACTTTTAAATAACGGCCTGGGCCTTCGTAGCTATAAGGGAAGATACGTACGGTGTCTAAGCCACCTGAGAAAAATTGTAGAGTGATGGGTAAGGTTGTTAAGTCTTTGACGACGGTATAGCCTAAGTCTCCGCGCAAAATAATTTTGCTGTTGTTATTGGAGCTGAAAATATATTTTCCTTTTATCTCGGATTGGATAAAGCTGGTATTAGAAACAATATTGACGTTTGCACCTTTGATAATGAAATCAATTTTATGTCCAGAGGTGGGGTTAACAATATCATTGGCTTTGGTGTGGGACAGATTATAGCTGAGATATAAAATACGGCTGTTATGTGAAATCATACTGGGATCTGTGATTTCTGAATTTTCGCGTAAGTAATTTAAGTTAATAGAATTTTTCCAATGATGTATGGTTTTCACATAGCCGACACTTAAGGTCTTAGAAATACTGTGTCCGTTTTTGGGTAAAAATCGCTGTACGTTTGCGCCTATAGTGTACTCGTCGGTGAGTGGATTAAAGCCTGGGATCACGTATTGAGCGGCTAATCCGGTGAGCACAGACGACATCTTGGCTTGTACGTTTAAATGATGACCGGTCTTGGTGAGGTGTCTTAAATTCATGCCTAAGGTTACGCGTGGGCCGGTAAATGATCCATAGCCTAAACCAAAATTATATTGTTGTGATTTATTGGCTTTTAAGTACACGTTTACAGGCACTTGAAAATTTTTAGGTTTTTGTACGTCAGGATTGACCGTGACTTCTTGGAAGAAATGACTGTTATTTAAGTTTTGCTGAAAAGTGAGTAGTTTTCCTGGGGAGTAAGGGTCACCATCGTGAAAAGTTAAAAAGCGTTTTAAAAAACTTTCAGAAAAAACGGTTTGATCGAAACTGATAGAACCAAAATAATAGCGCTCACCTGTGTCTATGCAGAGTGTGATGATGGCGGTATAGGTTTTTAGATTGATATACACTTTTTTCTTAGCTAATGTAGCTTTGATATAGCCTTGGTTGTTGACGGTTTCAAAGAACGTATTTTTGGCTTTATCATAATCTTCAGCGGAAAAAACTTGCTGGGCTGCAATGGGAAAGTGTTGAATAAATTTTTGGATGGTTTCATTATCTTTGCCCGGGCCTGTAACGGATACATTAACTTGGGTGATTAATAAGGGCGCGCCTGGGTCGATGGTAAAGTGTGCTAGCCATCCGTTTTTGTCATGCGTGAGTGTGGGCTTGGTGGTTGCTTTGAAATAAGCAAAGGGCTCTAGGGCTTTGCGGATATTGCTAGGCGCTTCTTGGTAAAACTGGTGTACTTCCTCGTCTGTTAAGGTCTTTCCAAAGGAAGCTTGCAGCACGTTTAACCGTTCTTGCACGTTTTCCAGCGCAGGGCCTTCTATGCCATCAATTTGAATACGCAGATTAGGGCTTTCTGCTGCCCAGGTATTCAGGTAGATTAGCAGAAGGGGTACCATGATGAGTAGACGCAGGATCTTTTTCATGGGTAGTATAGTAGCAAAAAAATAACATTGGGTCACCCGTAATACTAAATGTAGGGCGGTGTTCCAACTTTGGAACACCACCCTACATAGATACTAGGAGTTGTTTATGAATTGGTTAAAAGTCGGTCACACCACCTGCGAAGACAAAGGAACGGGTATTTCAGTATTCCTATTTGATCCTGCTGTATGTGGTGCCTACCACGTTTGCGGCTCAGCTCCTGCTACTGTTGAGCTTCCTGCTATGAATTTAGAAAACATTGTGAAAACATTTAACGCCTTAGTATTAACCGGCGGCAGTGCTTTAGGCTTATCTGCTACTGCAGGTGTCATGCGATGGATGAATGAGCATAAGCAAGGTTTAACAACCCCTTACGGTTTAGTGCCTATAATCCCCGCTGCAGCCATTTATGATTTAGGTGTTAAGCAACCTCTGCCACCCACAGCAGAAGATGCCTATCAAGCTTGTGTAGCAGCCACTTCAAACAATTTTGCTAGCGGCATGATAGGTGCAGGCAGAGGCGCCACGGTTGGTAAATTAGTTCCAAATACAAAACCTAGCAGCGGCGGTATCGGTTGTGCGAAGATTGAAATCAAAGGCGGCATCAGTGTTTTAGCTTATGCTGTTGTGAATAGCGTCGGTGATGTGCGCGATACTTCAGGCCAAATCATCGCAGGTGCTATGGACCAAAATAATCAATTTTCAGATACTGATAAATATTTATTATCCGGCGATTTCTCAGATACCATTGCAACATCCAACACTTGCTTAGTCACGGTTTTTATTGATGCTGATCTTTCACAAATCGAATTAAAGCGTATTGCCAAAATGGCAGTCGCGGGCATGGGAAGCTGTATCTCTCCGGTTTTTACCCGCTATGACGGTGATGTTATTTTTTGTTTCGCAAACGGCGATAAAAAAGCCCCTGAAATGGTTGTAGGGACTATGGCTGCCAAAGCAGTTCAACAAGCGATTATCAATGCAGTGAAACGGTAGGTAAGATATGCAAACACGTATTGCTAGTATTCAAATGACTTCCACGGGTGATATTGAGCAGAACTTAAAGATGGTTGCAGATTTTATTCAACAAGCGGCAGTGCAGGGCGCGCATTTAGTTGTTCTGCCTGAGATGTTTGCCTTAATGGGTATGAATCCGACAGAAAAATGCAAATACCGTGAAACTGAAGGCCATGGGCCCATTCAAGATTTTTTAAGCAAGGCGGCAAAACAAAATCAACTCTGGATTGTAGGTGGTACTTTGCCTATTGCTGCAAGTCAAGAAAGTTTACGTTCACGCGCAGCTTGCCTTGTTTATAATGATAAAGGCGAACAAGTTGCACGCTATGATAAGGTACATTTATTTGATGCCAACTTACGTGCCAGCCAAGAAGCCTATTTAGAATCCAGTACAACGGAACCTGGAGATCAAGTTGTTGTAGTTAAAACACCTTTTGGTCGCTTAGGTCTAGCTGTTTGCTACGATGTTCGCTTCCCTGAATTATTTCGCTTCATGCACGAGCAAGAAGTAGAGATGATTGCAATACCAACCGCCTTCACTTACACCACAGGTACAGCACACTGGGATGTGTTAGTGCGCGCAAGAGCCATAGAAAATATGGCTTATGTGATCGCTTCGTGTCAAACAGGCGCGCATCCAAACGGCAGAAGAACTTTCGGCCATAGTATGATCGTCAATCCTTGGGGCGAAGTCATTGCAAGCTTAGCCACAGACCCTGGCGTGATTATCGCTGAAATCAATTTAGACCATATGCGTCAGCTGCGCGAAGATTTTCCGGTTTTAGCGCATCGTAAGTGGAAATAAAAGTACTATAGAACGGCTGAGAAGATTTTCTTTAAGATCTATTGAACCTTTCCAAATTATATAAGAGAATAAAGCCCCTCTCTTTGAAAACCTGCATTTTATGAGTTGTAACTCCCAATAAAATCAATATAAACAATGTGTTATTTACCTCTTGTTTTATCTCAAAATGAGATATATACTTCAAGATAAGGATGGTTTATGCGTGTTATCAGTAGAAAGCGTATTCAGGAAGCAAGAATATTGTTTCCTAGTGCTGCAAGTTCATTGGATGGTTGGTATCGAGTGATAAGTAAAAATACGTTTGCTAATTTTTCTGAGCTCAAAGAAGTTTTTGGTAGTGTAGATAAAGTGGGATCTTTATACGTTTTTAATATTGGTGGCAACAAAGTGAGATCGACAGCGAATATACATTAGGAACATTCTAAGTCATAAAGATTATGATACAGAATTTTGGAAAAGATAGCGAGGTATGCAATGAGACGTGTAACAGTAAAAATGAATCATATTTTGATAGAGGCTGCTAAGCACTGGAAGTATATTGCCCCATTACTTGCGTATCCCAAAAGTGAGCGCGAATATGATTTGCTTGTCGATCGACTCGATCGGTTATTAGATATGGTAGGAGAAGATGAAAAACATCCTTTAATTGGTTTAGTGGATGTATTAAGTCGTCTTATTGAGTCTTATGATGAAGATCATTTTAAACAAACAAAAGCAACTGGCATTAGTGCCTTAAAACATTTAATGAAAATCAATCAGTTAAAACAGTCTGATTTTCCTGAAATCGGCAGTCAGGGGGTTATTTCTGAATTACTGAATGGCCAAAGAAAATTAAATTTGCGACAAGTGAAGCTATTAGCGCAGCGTTTTAAAGTAGATCCATCTACATTTATTGATATTAAATAAATAAAAATCCCTTATTTTTTTGTAGTAGATTTAATCTGTCACCGCACCGCTGCATACAGGCTACATTTTATTTTTTTTGGTAGATTTATTAAATAAGGGTAAGTATTTTCCATAGCCGCGCTTTTCTAATTCATCAACAGGAATAAATAAAAGCGCTGCTGAGTTCATACAGAAGCGATGATTAGTGGGTGGTGGGCCATCATCAAAGAGGTGTCCTAAGTGAGATTGACCGTGTTTAGAAACGACTTCGGTGCGTTCCATGAATAAGCTGGTATCCGATTTTAATACGATATTGTCAGGCTCTAAGGGTTTGGTGAAACTAGGCCAGCCTGTATGAGAATCGTATTTATCTACTGAACTAAATAAAGGTTCGCCTGTCACAATATCCACGTAGATCCCAGGTTCTTCATTGTTCCAATATGCATTATCAAAAGGTGTTTCAGTGCCTTGTTCTTGTGTGACATGATATTGCAAAGGCGTGAGTTTTTGCTTGAGTTCAGCGTCGCTGGGCTTTTGGTAGGTGGTTTCAGCAATAGCGATAGTGAAAAATAATCCCATTGCTATGATAAAAAAGGTCAGAATGTAGTTTTTCATTTAAACCCTCTCGATAACTTATTGATTAAAGGCATATGATAATCAATACATCCCTATCTCCCATTAACGTTATTATACATCCAAAGTGCCAAAAAGGGTCAAATTATGATTTGGCCCTTCTTTTCTAAGTCTTTGTTTTATATGGGATACAAACTTTGGTTTTTCTACTATAATTAAGGTACGTGAACCGATGTCTGCAAGCTTATAATGAGGGCTGCGATAATGGGGAAAAGAAAAGTATTATGTGAGGAATACTTGGCGCTTTCTGAGTCGGCTATTTCGGGTGCTAAGAGCGCACTTGCGGGCCTTAAAGAAAAGTTAAAAACACTAGATGCTAAAGCGGATAACCATGATATTCAACTTCTAAACAAAGACATTGAGAAACTTGGCAACAAAATGCAAGCGGTTGAAGATAATAGAAGTACTCTGGAGATAGCTTTCGCTGATAGAGAGAGAACTAAAGCATATAGCCAAAAAATGAAAGCTCAGTTAGGATCAGTGGTGAAAGGCATATTGACAAGTCCTATAGCTGCAATGAAATCACTTAGAGGTATTAGTGTCGACATTTCGAAAGCGGGAAAAGAAATTGATAAGGCAATTAAGGAGATCCGTGTCAATCTTGAAATATTAATTGGAGCCACTAAAGTAGTGGGTCTTGTTTTAGACAACCTGATTCAACCCGATCCTTTGTCTAAATTACAAGAAATGAAAGAATCAAAAATGGAAGAGGGTGCGAGTGATTTTACTGAGGATGATTTGAATGCCCTCGATAGTATGGATTCTTCTTGTCAAGGCAAGTATAATTACAATTTCAAAGCTAGCGAGTCACTTGCTGATACTATTACTATGGATCTAGGCAATGCAGCACCCAGTCAAGAACTTAAGCAGGGTCAGAATCAAGTGGGAGGTATCACCACGGGAAATGATGATGTCAATGAAGGGCCGCCCACCCTCCGATAGGGTGTATGAAAGGAATTATAAGGTGAAACTATGGCAAGAGCGAGAACCATTTTTAAAAAACACGATGAGAATGATCAAGAACGATTAGCCCTATGGTGCAAAGCAATTAATGCTAAAGGTTCTATACAAGAAAAAGCGCATGCTTCTGTTCGTCAGAAGCTGTCTTCTTTAACAGAGGATGGTATCATTAATTTACTTTGTGCTGACTGTTCCGATATTAATATGAATGCTGAAGTAGAAAAGATTAGGCAGTTTTGCCGAGAGGATAAAACTCTAAAAACTATTTGGGAGCAACGGTTAAAAGAAAAATCGTATATTACTAAAGACACATGGAGAAGAGATGGCAAAATGGCTTATGCTTTTGATCATTACTTAGGTGCGGTTTGTTATGCCGCTTTTAATGATAAAAATGTGGATATGACACACCGTGTTAAAGCAGTTCTTCTGGGTGCAAAAAATCAAAATTATCATGCGCTTTTATTTAAATGCCAAGGTATTTTGAAATCTTTAAGAGGCAAGCCCGATTCCCTACCGCAACATCAAAAAGATTTTAACGCAACAGTTCATGCCTTGGGCAATGTATTTTGGGCTTTAGGTCATCTTCAAGCAGGCTGTATGTTGCATCTGCTTAGAGGAATATATAAGGGTCAGGATAAGCTTTCAGGAATGATAGACGAGAAAGAAGTAGAAGACAAAATGTTGCAGGAATTTTGTAAAGCAGAGGCATTGATTGAGTTCGAGGGATCTCAGTTTTTATATTCTGCGGTTCGTGGAAATAAGCCGCTCAGTGAATTTTTACAACAAATTTTTGGAGTGGATTCCATTGAAAAAGTGAAAGAAAAACTGAAAGATAATGCTGGCGCTGAGGTTTTTTCTTTTGATAGTAATATAGCATCTGCAGCTATTATTACTGAGCTTATTCAGGCTATTGATGTGATGGATAACGAATGGGATGTAACGAGTACGGAAGAGGAAGCTAAGCTTTCTGCATTACAGGCTCAAGTAAAAGAAAATGCAATTAATATTGCTAGGATAGGCGATCTTCTTCATAAAGATATTTTAAGTCAGGGAAAGCCTAAGTCTGTTCAGCCTGAAGAGCAGAAGAAGACGCAATCATCTGGTATGGAAAATCAAAAATAACTTTTATTCAAGCTATCGTAGCCCGTATGAAGCGAAGCGGAATACAGGGGTAGCTTTAAATCCAGCTCCCTGTATTCCGCTTCGCTGCATACAGGCTACTTTGTTATTCTTTATTGGCCTCTACTTCAATATCCAATTTTACTTCATCACCTAATACGGGTAATGCGGTATTCATGCCGAAGTCAGAGCGCTTAAGTTGTGCCTTGGCAGTAAAGCCAGCTGTCATTTTGTCTGTCATGATATTTTCGCCTAATTTATTGAGAGTAACATTCAAGACGATGGGCTTGGAAATACCGTGCACAGTTAAAATGCCATGGACCTTCGCTGTACTCTTGCTGGTGGCATCCACTTTATCACTCACAAAAGTTGCAGTCGGAAATTTCGCCGTATCAAAGAAGAGAGGGCCTTGAAGGTGCTTATCTAATTCTGGAATGCCAGTAATAAAATCTGCAACATGAATAATCACATTCACTTTGCTATTTTCAGGCTTAGCTTCATCAAGCGATAAAGTACCTTCCGCCAACCATTTTCCAGAAGGATTAGAAAACCCAAAATGACTAATATGCCAAAGAACATAGGAATGCAGAGGATCTAATTTGTAATTTTCAGGGGCTGCTATAGCTTGTGTGAAAGGGAATAAAATGGCTATAACAAGATAGAAAAAACGCTTTCTCATAAAATGCTCCTTAGGGGTTTTGTTGTTCTACGAGTTCTTCTAAAGTAATAACCCGATCAAAGTATGATCGGTTAGCTAATGCTTCTGTCACACCTTCGGCGCTAATTAAAATTTTATGAATTATTTTTTTCTTTTCATTTTATGATCAGGAGTTATGGATATCCCGCCGGGTGTCGTAATACTTATTAATGATCGTGTGTTGAATAATAATCCGTTAATGCTCAAGACATTTATTGAGCCTGTCAGGCTATATGAATCATTAGGGTTTCTAGACATTAGCGATCGTGGAGGCCCGGGAAAAAATAAAGTTGCGTTTGCGGGGGTTGGCAAAGGTTCTATCATGATTTCCGGCATAGGTGAGGGTCTAGGAGGGCTATCATTAGACGGAATAGGTGCTAATAATTCATTAATGTTTAATGTTGACTGAGAAGAGTCTGATTTTACTTCATCTGCAGGAAAGGGTGTTGCAGGTCTCTTAAAAGGTATTGTCATGTGATTCCTCATCTATGTCATTTCTTTCAGCATGCATAGTATTACAGAAATGACCCATTTTCTACACTTTTTTGAGGCATTTAGGCAAAACTTAAGATAGAATACTTCATTATTTCAGCCTGTATACGTAGCTAAAGAATACTCAGTTTATAGATAAGGGACATTTGAACGATGAATATTTTTAAAAACGCATCTTTTATTGATTTGACCCAGACTGTTTCATCCTTATCACCGAATTGGGGTGGTCAGTGTGGTTTTCAACATAAAGTCGTTACGGATTACAAAGATTGTAGCGGAGAAACAAAGTTTCACACGCAATCCATTGAAATGTTTGCGGGTATTGGTACGCACATGGATGCACCCCTCCATTGTTTTCCAGGTGCAAATGATATTGCAAGTATTCCATTGCAACAACTTATTGTTCCCTGTGTTGTGATAGACGTTTCTAGCAAAGCTGACGCAGACTACATCGTCACATCAGATGACATCCAACATTTTGAAAAACATTATGGAAAAATAAATCAAAACTCATTCATAATTATTCGCACAGGATGGGATAAGTTTTGGAATAACCCCGAGCAATACCGAAACAATTTAATCTTTCCGACTATTTCGGCTCAAGCTGTAGAGCTATTACTAGAACGTGATTTGGTGGGTTTGGGAATTGATACCTTGTCTCCCGACAATGAAGCAAATGGTTTTCCTGTGCATCGCTTAGTTTTAGGTGCAGGTAAATATATCATAGAGAATATTGCCCATTCTCATCAAGTTCCACCCATCGGCGCATATACTCTCGCACTACCCATGAAAATTCAAGACGGAACCGAGTCACCCACTCGATTGATTGCGATGACATTAGCGGAGTAATAACTTTAGTTCATAAGGGGAAGGCGTGCAAACTATCAAGCCACTAAGTAAATTGCTCATTACTCTATGCGTAAGTTTTTACGCATGTACTGTATTTTCTTTTGGTTATAAAAATAAGGGCATTTTAAACGGTCAAATCCAAAAAACAATTAACACAGATCAAGTTAAATATCAATTACCTGCATTATCAGTGAGTATAAGCCTCCCTGAAGCGCAATCTCCACAAAATTTCGTTAGTGGTTATTCTACTCTTTTAGATAATAAAAAAATCACCCCAAATACCTTATTTCAAATAGGCAGCATTACTAAAACATTTACGGCAGCAATTGTTTTAAATTTAGTGAGTGAAAATAAGCTTGATCTTCAGCAGAAAATAGGTACATGGTTCCCTCAGTATCCTCGATGGAAGAATATTTCAGTCGATAATTTATTGAGACATACCAGTGGTATCTCTAATTATTCGCATGGCGATGAGTTTGATAAGATGTTACGGGATAACCCAAATAAAAATTTCTCTTTGGATGAATTGGCTCTGTTAGCTTATAAAAAACCTGATTTTTTTAAGCCAGGGGAGAGGTATAATTATACCAATACAGATTATATATTACTTGGAATGATTATTGAAAAAGTGACACATCAATCATTGCAGCAAGTATTTAATAATTATTTTCATCAATTCCATTTATCTCATACATTCTATGTCCCGAATGGGTATCCAGATAAGATAGTGAATCAAATAGCGCATGGATATAATAGAGACGGAACATTTAAATTTAACCAGGATGTGACATCCAACAGTTTGTCATCCGCCGCATCGGCTGGTGGAATCATTTCAACACCGAATGATATTATCAACTGGTTGCATCAACTCTTTACGGGGAGAGTCATATCTAATACATCACTTGCTAATATGATGACCATCATTTCCGAAGAGGATGCGAAGCTTTTGGACCTTCAAAAAATTGATATATATAAATATGCAAGAAAGAGTGCGCCGTTTATCGAAATAGGCTCAGGCGCAGGAGTGGGCTTAGTCTACTTCAAAAGCAGTGGCCTAGCCTTTGTTCATGCTGGAGGCATGCCTGGCTACGAATCATTTTATTTATTTGACCCCTGTAAAGGTATCTACGTCGTATTGATGTATAGTGTTAAACCCAAGCAACAGCTTATTTTTGCAGAAATAGCCCATGATATTTTAGCTGTTCTCAATAAGTCGGAATGGGTTAATCATGATATTAAAGCATATCAGCACAATCATTCATTGCCGATATATTGCAAGAGAGTCGCTTCTGCTTCACCATCTGCTTATGATGTTATTTCATAGGCATTTCTAAAGTTTAAAACATCAATTGATCCAACTTGTTGCTGCTGATCGCCAGCATAAATTAAATAGCCCTTTGGAGCGCGGTCATAGGTTATCAGCTCAAATGACTTCTTTGTCCAAATTTGATGATATTTATCGGGCGGTGAAAAGAGCTTTTAGACAGGCAAAGATTACGACTGACTAATTCGAGGTTTTACCTTAAAAAAAGTGTCAAAAAAAGTAGTTGGCACCCAGAGCATGATAGATAAATGCTTGGATGTCAGCTTTCAAAAGTGTTTGGCAGTTATAAAACTAACGCCGTTTTATCCACTGCAACAACAGGGGCTGCTGCCAAGAATTCCGTAAGCGTTTTACAATTTGATTTATCCCATAAGATCGCTTCCATGATATTCGGTGCTAATTTATCCTTTCCTTGAATATATTTCATATCGTAAGTAAACACCGAGGAAGAGTTATTAGTATAACGTTCATGAATTTGCTTTACGAGTTCATCTTTTGTTTTCTTTTCTTTATACGTTAAGATTAATTCAATACAATCGATAGATTTTAAGTGAGTATTTCCATCTTCATCGGCTACAGTTTGATGTGTGATGTTATTTTCTTTAAGTTCTGCAAGTAATTGACGCATGTCTTTAGGATTTGTGAAGCTTACTAGAATAAATTTTTGATTTTGTGTCGCATTATACTGAATTGCCGCATTCAAATTCTCTTTAAAATCCTTATAAGTAGGATTCATTTTGCTCCATGCTGCGTCAAATTGTTCAACTGTAATCGTTACACCTGTTGCCTCAGTAATCGCAGCGATAAATAAGTTATTAAAATCGGTTTCACCCAATGTCCCGAGTTTGAAGCTATCAATTTCTTTTTGCAATTTTCCAATCGCACCCAGTACCTTATTCGTGGGGTTATTTGTCAGTGTTGCTAAAGCACTAACACCCGTCATCATATTTGGTGTAACAATTTCACCTAAACTCATAACACGAATAGATTGGATTTTCTCTTCACGCGAACCTGACATCTTAAAAACTCATCTTGATTAATTAAATTAGCAGAGAACTTTAAACAAAAAATGTGCAGCAGTCAATACACAGCTGCTTGCTACTGAATAGATAAATGGCATAGAAGAGGCTTTTCTGCTTATTGCTCTAGGGGTAACTCTTTAAAAAAGTGCAACATGATTATTAAGCTGATTATCCCAGATCCTTGGGGTAATAAATTGAATTACAAACATCTTACGATAGGTCAGAACTTTGATATGCACCTGTCAACCAGATGCAATTAGCTGAACGGTTACGATTAGCACTTTGGTATGTATATTATTATTTACACCTGTTGACTGTGATACATTCGTTTTGTACTCCAGAAATATCTCCGGATTCATCATTGGTGGGCGATAGTGGTTTCGAACCACTGACCCCTGCCGTGTGAAGGCAGTGCTCTACCCCTGAGCTAATCGCCCGCTTGGGCTGGCATTGTATCCTGTTTCGGGTCGATATCGGAAGAGGGGGAGGGTGTAGGTTTTTCTTATGGGATTAAAGACTTATCTTGATCCTGCTTAGGGTTCTGTTTATATTGATTCTATTGCAATGAAATACCGGAGAAAGCTATGGATAATAGACTCGTCGCCACGATGAATAGAATCATTTTTAGCGGCCGCTGGTTACAAGCTCCACTGTATTTTGGTTTAATTTTAGTCTTAGGTGTTTACGCGTATCGTTTTCTTCTGTCTTTGTTGAATTTATTTACAGGCATGACAGCTTCATCTGATACCCAAATCATGTTAGAAGTTTTAGACCTTGTAGACGTGGTCATGATAGCCAATTTATTGATCATGGTCATTATGGGTGGGTATGAGACCTTTGTTTCGCGCTTACACTTGCACCACCATCCTGACCAGCCTGAATGGTTGGATGAACTAGATGCTAACGCCATGAAAGTGAAACTGGCCTTGTCTTTGGTGGGGATTTCCTCTATCCATTTGTTAAGGACCTTTATTGATCCTAGCAAGCAATCTTATGATGCTGTGATGTGGCAAGTGGTGATCCATTTGACCTTGGTGGTTTCTGCAATTGCGATTGCTTTTACCGGCAGATTAGTGAAAAAAGTTTAAGGCTAGATTGGACTCCTGATACACTATTTTATTCCACTTAAAAAGAAGATAAGCCCATGAAAAATATCCGTACTCGATTTGCACCCAGTCCCACAGGTGATCTTCACGTTGGTAGTGCACGCACCGCGCTTTATTGTTGGTTGTACGCGCGTAGAATGAGCGGTACGTTTATTTTGCGTATTGAAGATACCGATGTGGAGCGTTCTACGCAGGCTTCTGTGCAAGGTATTTTGGAAGCGATGGATTGGTTGAAATTGAATTACGATGAAGGCCCTTTTTATCAGACTCAACATTTTGATCGTTATCGTGAAGTGGCTGAATTATTATTGAAGGAAGGTAAGGCTTATAAGTGCTATTGCTCTAAAGAGCGTCTTGAAAAATTACGTGCTGAGCAAATCGAGAAGAAAGAAAAGCCGCGTTACGATGGGCTTTGTCGTGATCGTACTACGCCGGGTGAGGGCCCTTTTGTTTTACGTTTCCGTAATCCCACCGAAGGCAATGTGGAGTTTGAAGATTTAGTCCGCGGGCCTTTGAGTTTTAGCAATAATGAATTAGATGATTTAATCATTGTACGTAGTGATGGTACGCCTACGTATAATTTTACTGTCGTGGTTGATGATTGGGACATGAAAATTACCCATGTGATTCGCGGCGATGATCATATTAATAATACGCCACGTCAAATTAATATTTTAAAAGCTTTAGGTGCGACGCCGCCGCTTTATGGGCATGTATCGATGATTTTAGGTGATGATGGTGCAAGATTGTCGAAGCGTCATGGTTCTGTGAGTGTGATGCAGTATCGGGAAGAAGGTTTTTTACCGGAAGCTTTATTGAATTATTTAGTTCGTTTAGGTTGGTCTCACGGCGATCAAGAAATCTTTTCGATGGAAGAAATGGCAAAGTATTTTGATGTGATGCATATTAATCGTGCGCCAGCTGCTTTCAACACTGAAAAATTATTATGGTTGAATCAACATTACTTAAAAACCAATGATCCTGAAGAAGTCGCGCAGGAATTGGCTTGGCATATGAGTAAATTAGGTATTGATACCAGCCATGGCCCTGCTTTAGCTGAAATTGTGAAAGCGCAGTGTGAGCGTTCTAAGACTTTGCGTGAGATGGCTGAGAAGAGTATTTATTTTTATAAAGATGTCGAATACAACGCTGATGCTGTTGCAAAGAATTTAACGAAAGATATTTTACCGGCCTTGACCGCAGTGCGCGATGAGCTGACTAAGTTAGCGCAGTGGGACAAGGAAGCCTTGCATGGCGTCCTAACTGCAACCTCGGAGCAGTTAGGTTTGAAGTTAGGTAAGATCGCCCAGCCCGTGCGTGTTGCGGTGACCGGGAATACGATTTCACCTTCGTTGGATGTGACTTTGGCTTTGTTGGGTCGGGCAAAGACTTTACAGAGATTAGATGAGGCTTTGAATTTAGTTTCCTAATAATCACCCCCCTTCCCAACCTTCCCCCACAAGGGGGGAAGGAGCTTTCTTTGAGAAGGAAGTTGCATCTCAGTATCCGATACACTGACTCCTTCCCCCTTTGTGGGGGAAGGCTGGGAAGGGGGGTGCATCCAATCATAATAACCCCCAACCATCAGTTGACAATTCCCCTTCAACTGCTAGAATCGCCCTTCCATTGTCAAGCGATTGACAGCGGCGAGACTAGAAGTACCCACGGGGCTATAGCTCAGCTGGGAGAGCGCTTGCATGGCATGTAAGAGGTCGGCGGTTCGATCCCGCCTAGCTCCAAAAAGAGTAGTATTGACACATTTCTACTCAGTCCCACCATCACCACCATGTGTCCCCATCGTCTAGAGGCCTAGGACATCGCCCTTTCACGGCGGTAACACGAGTTCGAATCTCGTTGGGGACGCCATTTAGAAGTCAAAATTGGCGTCAATGCATTAACCAAATCAGGCAAGCCACCTTAATCCCTAGATTTTTTCTTAAGCTTGTTATATTTCTCTCTCCATCCAAGTTAGAAGCTAAACTCGCAAAAAAACAACTAACTTCCTATCCGTGTTTTCAATAACGTCATAATATCACATTACATCAAAGGCATATTCCCTTGACGTAATATAACTTATGTGTAATAATTAATCTTATAAGGATCGTTAAATGTGGGAAGTTGAATATACTGATGAATTTGAAGATTGGTGGGTTGATCTTACAGAAAACGAGCAAATAGATGTGGCTTCTTGTGTTGGATTATTAGAGGCATCTGGCCCAAATCTTAAGTTTCCATATTCATCAGGTATAAATGAATCAACTTATACACATATGCGAGAATTAAGAATACAACATGCAGGACAACCTTATCGTGTGTTATATGCTTTCGATCCAAGGCGCATTGCCATTTTGTTGATTGGTGGTAATAAAACAGGCGATGATCGTTGGTATGAAAAATATATTCCAATCGCGGATTTTTTATATGTAAAACATCTTGATACTTTAAGTAAGGAGG
>Ga0206955_1036_pt1 | contig 36293 bp, 30 predicted proteins | sample Alteio_BWOrgHeat_34_FD_153247 | JGI IMG/M metagenome (GOLD analysis project Ga0206955, IMG submission 153247) | Enriched cells from forest soil in Barre Woods Harvard Forest LTER site, Petersham, Massachusetts, United States -... | ecosystem: Environmental > Terrestrial > Soil > Temperate forest >...
AGTTGGCGCGGGTAAAGCATGCCGCTTTTATAACCCGGGAGCAGCAGAAGTGAACACTGAAACCACAAAATTTTTTGTTATGTCGAACCCTTTGAGAAAAGATGCCCTGCCTGTGTCAGGGATCAAGAGAGAGGAGGATGATCAGTACTTCAAGGGCCGGGGTGCGCAGATCAATACGAGGAACAGGTTTTTGAAGGAAGAAAAAACCAGGGAACATATTGAGGGCATTGACGATTGGACGGACAGCAATGTGCCCACCCAATATATAGAACAGGAGTCGAAGTCGATAGTAAACAAAGTCGAGAGCCCCGATGTGGGGATGATGTACAGCATGAACCCTTATGCCGGTTGCGAGCATGGATGCATTTATTGTTATGCCAGAAATGCGCATGAGTATTGGGGTTATAGTGCCGGCCTCGATTTTGAACGAAAGATAATTGTGAAGAAGAATGCGCCGGAGCTGCTGCGAAAATTTTTGATGAACCCGAAATGGGAATGCGTTCCTATCGGGTTAAGCGGGAACACCGATTGTTACCAGCCTGCCGAACAAAAATACAGGTTGACGAGGCGGATTCTGGAAGTGTGCAATGAATTTAACCAGCCGGTGGGTTTGATCAGCAAGAATGCGGGAATGATAAGAGATAAAGATCTTCTGAAGGAGATGGCGGGAAAGAAATTGGTGAGCATTCTGATTTCAATTACATCGTTCAATGAAGATCTGAGAAGGTTGATGGAACCAAGAACAACGACAGCGAATCAAAGATTGCGCACGATACGTGAACTAAGTGAAGAAGGAATAAGAATGGGAGTGATGATGGGGCCCATGATCCCTGGTCTGAACGAACATGAGATGCAAAGGATAATGAAGGAGGCCAGGGACAATGGGGCCACATTCACTGCCTATACATTTATCAGGCTGAATGGAGCCATCAAACTTTTGTTCCATGATTGGTTGTATAAAAACTTTCCGGATCGGGCCGACAAGGTTTGGCATATGATCGAAAACAGTCATGATGGCAAAGTGAATGACTCGCGGTGGGGAGTGCGGATGCGGGGCGAGGGTAATATTGCGGAGATGGTGCGGCAGCAATTTAAAAAATATGGAAAATTATATGGGATGAATGCTGAGCGTTGGGAACTCGACTGTTCTAATTTTCGCAGACCCGGCGAGCAGGGGAAATTGTTTTAGGCATATCTAGATTATATTTCGCGCAAAGACGCAAATGAATTCTTGAAATTGGCAGGTACGCACATGACAAGGCGCAAAGAGAAATATTTATTCCCCTCCGTGTCTCTTTTTTAACTCCCGCGAGTGTTTCCGCAGGCAATAATCATTTTTGAATCACTAGTTTTTTTGCCTGCGGAACAACTCGTGGTCAACTCCGGAATTACAGGTTCGTGAATTTGAAATTTCCCTCGCCACGAGTCGGTCGCCTGAGCATTGAATAGGTAATAAATTTCCTCAATTCTTCCGGCGACACACTCGCGGTAGTTGGAGGGGTTGCGTTTCTTTGCGCCTTGGCGTCTTTGCGTGAAAAAAAATGCAACACCCCCGACAAGTTGGATTGACTAAGGCTCACCTTCGCTGAAGCTTCGGTGGGCGAAGGCGAAAACACGGCGCTTCAGCGACGCGGTTGTATAAAATCATTTCAAATGTCCGCTTTGCGTCTTTGCGCTCCTTTGCGCCTTTGCGTGAAAAAATGCAACACACTCGACAGGTTGATTAGTGGCTACGGCCCACTTTCGCTAAAGCTTCGGTGGGCGTAGGCGGGGAAAATGGCAGTTTGGAAAGGAGAAAATAAAAAACCACCGCAAAAGTCAACTACCCGACATAAATCAAAAAAACCTCCCGGTAATTTGGCACATTCAAAAAATTAATCCCATCTTTGCATTCTAACAAAATCGAACGATGAAACTTACACACATGTACATACGGGTCTTTGCAAAAGATGCTGATATTTGCGGGAAGCGCTATTCCATGTGTTGAGTTTAAAACATAAACTTATCAAGGACCCCCGCACAATCTGCGGGGGTTTTTGTTTGCATCAAATTAAGGCAGGCTACTCCCGATAGAAGAAAACTAATCGAAACTCTTAAACTTTATTAAATGTCGAAATCATCTAATTATAGCCTGCCTTCCCTCTTCAGCTTTTTTAAAGAGGCAATCAAAGGCGAAACACATATTGATTATACCACCGTGAGTATACGCAGGGCCGTCTTCATGCTGGCCGTTCCCATGATCCTGGAAATGAGTATGGAAAGTGTGTTTGCCGTAGTCGATCTTTTTTTTGTGGGACATCTTCCCAACAGTCAGCATTCATTGCAAACAGTTGCACTGACTGAATCTGTGCTGTCAATCATTTACTCCATCGCCATCGGCATCAGCATGGCAGCAACCGCCGTTGTTGCGCGCAGGGTCGGAGAAAAAAATATTGACGGGGCGTCTTTATCAGCGATGCAGAGCATCTGGATCGCTTTGGTGCTGACGGTTATCATCAGCATAACAGGATATGTGTATGCGGGCGATATCTTACGCGCCATGGGTGCAGAACAGGAAACGATACAGCTTGGCGTTCAATATACCCATATCATGATAGGTGGCAGCGTCGTCATCATGCTGCTGTTTTTAATTAACGGCATTTTCCGCGGAGCCGGCGATGCATCAATGGCGATGAAAAGTTTATGGCTCGCCAACCTTTGCAATATTATTCTCTGTCCATTATTAATTCGGGGATGGGGACCAATACCAGCATTTGGCCTGACGGGCGCCGCAATCGCCACTACTTTGGGCCGGGGTATCGGAGTTTGCTATCAAGTATATCACATGTTCCGTGGAGAAGGAAAGATCAAGATCCACCGCCGGCATGTGGCGTTCGATGGGCCAATCATAAAATCAATTGTGGCCATCGCATCACCGGGAACCCTGCAGTTTATTATTGGTTCCTGCAGCTGGATCATTCTTGCCAGGCTGGTTGCCGAAACCGGACATAGTACGGCTTCAGCAGGCTACCAGACCGCAATAAGGATCGTCATCTTCTTCCTGCTTCCCGCATGGGGACTGAGCAACGCGGCTGCAACACTGGTCGGACAAAATCTTGGCGCAAAACAGGTGAAGAGAGCAGTCGATTCAGTGATCAAGACCGCTAAATACAATGCGATTTTTATGGCGGTGGTCTCAGCAATATTTCTTTTCGCTTCTGATCCGATCATTTCTGTATTTACGAATAATGAAGAAGTGAAAGCGATTGCAGTACGCGCACTTCGCATTATCAGCACGGGATATATTTTTTATGGGATTGGAATGGTGATGTCAAATGCATTTAATGGTGCGGGTGATACATGGACGCCGACATGGATAAGCTTCTTTGGTTTCTGGCTATTTCAGATTCCGCTGGCCTATTTGCTGGCGAAACATTATGAGCTGGGTCCTACCGGAGTATTCGTGGCTATACCGGTTGCAGAAACCGCGATTACCATCGCTGCCTATATCTTATTCAGGAAAGGAAGATGGAAAACGGTGACGGTTTAAATTTCCCCGCCGTGTCTCCGCCGTTGCGACTCGCTTTTATAAGTGGTTATCGCGGGACACGGCGCCGCAGCGATTTGCTTTTTTTCACGCAAAGGCGCAAAGAAGCGCAAAGCCGCAAGGCGAAGCTGTTGCATATGCGAAGCGCCGAACATTTTATTTTCCCGCCATGTCTCCGCTATCGCGACTGGATTTGATAAGTAGTTTTCGCGGGACACGGCGCCGCAGCGATTTGCATTTTTTCTCGATAAGCCGCAAAGCCTTCTTTACTGCCGCGAGTGTGTCGCCCCCCCCCTCTTAACTGCCGCGAGTGTTTCGCCGAAGGCGAACAACTCGTGGCCACCGTCGTGAATTTGTGACAACTCGCTGTTTTTCGATGTGTAATCTTCTGCCACTCGCTAATGCCACGAGTTGTTCGACTGGCTTTGGTCTGGTGCAACTTCCTTTCCACTCACCAGTCGAAACACTCGCGGCAGTTAAGAGGGGGGGACACACTCGCGGGAGGTTTAATTTTTAAGTATTTCTACTTTGCGCCTTTGCATTTCTTTGCGGCTTTGCGTGAAATAAATTAACAGTCAAAATCATACCCTCACATAAATCTTTTTTCGATCCATCCAAAAAGCAATCAGCCAAAAAAACAACACCACACACAATGCATACACAAAACTCCCCAATCGCAGATCCGCAGACAGCCCTTTGCAGACATGCTCGTAAAACCATGGGAACACCGAAGTATAGACTGGCTCTCCTTTTTCATTAACGCCATCCTTCCAACGAAGCAGACCAAGAATTCGCGGTAGAAATCCGCTGAGGAAAAAAATGAATAATGGGTTCTTACCAAAAATGACAAATGCATCGCTCCATTTCCCTTGTGATTTCCGGAATTCCGTGCAATAAATCAGCACGCAAAGCAGGAGAATTGCTAACCCGGACGTATAAACGACAAATGAGCTGGTCCATATTTTCTTGTTGATCGGAAAACTCATATCCCAGCAGTAGCCCAGGAAAACAAGCACACAGCCGGTTACAAATAATTTGCTGAGCATTTCATAATTAATGCCTTTTTGCAAAATATAACTGCCGGCAAGATATCCAAGAATCACCTGGGCAATCGCGGGCATCGTGCTGGCAATTCCTTCGGGATCGAAGGCCACACCTTCTCCCTTATACATGTGCGGAATACCCAGGATCGTTTTGTCAAGGTAGGTTCCGAAATATCCGTCGATACTGAAATGATCACCGCTGCCCGCCAAAAGACAAATGAGCCAATAGCCCAGCAACAGAATCACTCCGATAAAAAATGCGCCGCGCATCTTGAAATAATAAATGATCAAAGAAGCAAAGAGGTAACAAAGTGCGATGCGCTGTAATACGCCGAGAATGCGCACGCCCGAACTGGGATCATTGGGATTGACCCAATGTCTAAAAGCAAGATGATCATCCTGCCATCTCACAAAAGGCGACCAGTTAAGAAATAATCCGATCCCGAAAATGATCAGCGCACGATAAATGATCTTCCGCAAAAAAGCTGACTGGCCCGCCGCTTCGAGTTTTGGAAATACAAATGCCATCGAACAACCGACGACAAAAAGAAAAAATGGAAAAACAAGATCGGTCGGCGTACAACCATGCCATGGAGCATGTTCGAGTGGTGTGTAAATAAATTCCCAGTTGCCCGCATTGTTCACCAGGATCATAAAAGCAATTGTAAGTCCCCGAAGCAGATCTAATGCATAAAAGCGTTGGTTCATAAACGTTTAGTTGGGAAATGGCCGATTACACAGGGAGTCCCTCACAGCTTGTGCCCGAATTTACACTAAAAGCCTGTTTTTCAATAAATAGTCGGCGGTTTGAAATATTAAAATCTATTATATTTGCAAGGCAACAAATCTGGTATCTTATTTTCTATATGGGAAACCAAAGATTTTCAAATGACCTGTGAATTTGGCCAGAGGTGCAAGAGGTTGCTAAAACATGAATAATCCTGTGAATCAGAAGCTGGCGCTTTATCTATATACAAAAATATTTGAAAGGGTGTAAGGAGCAATCGTACAGATGCTCGCTTATACCCTTTTCCGTTGGCGGGTAGGCAAGGACCTGAACGAAGAATTATTGTCGGACACGCAAAACTGTCTAACATTCAAACAGTTACGACCTTAAATTGTGACTGACCAGGCGAAGCTCTACCCAAATCAGAACCCGACGATATCTGGAAACGCTTAAGCCTGAATCTAATTAAACCTAATTTTGAGCTGATTTTGAAATGTCCCACATGAACAAGCCAAAAAAATGGTACGCAGTGTATACAAGGCCCAGATGGGAAAAAAAAATACACGGCATCCTTGGGCAAAAGGGAACGGAAAGCTACTGTCCACTCAATAAAGTAAGACGAAAATGGAGCGACAGGATCAAAGTCGTCGAAGAACCACTCTTCAAATCCTATCTTTTTGTGCATATCGACGAGGATGAAATCACCAAAGTGCGGATGACCAATGGCGTGGTGAACTTCGTTTACTGGCAGGGCAAACCCGCAATCGTGAAGGACAAAGAGATCGACGTGATCAGAAAATTTCTGAAGGAATACGAAGATGTAGTTGCGGCGCCAATCCATCTCCGGCCCGACGGACGGGTGCGCATTCAGCAGGGAATTTTTATGGATAAAGAAGCGACCGTGATCAGGGTTCAGGGCAATAAAGTTCAGGTAATCATTGAAAGTATCGGTTATTCCCTTGTCGCTTTGGTCGACAAATCAAATCTTGAGCTGGTACGATAACCCTTATTTTTTCGTTCTTACACAAGTTCAACACTTTAAACACTAATAAATATTCAAATTGCGGGTAGTAAATCGAACTATTCCCGTAGGTTTGAAAATAAGACAATCAACATGCGCCTCTTACCGATCGTACGCACTTTCGCCGCAGGCGGAGTCATTGCAGTTCTTTTGTTCATGTGTTGTTCCTGTGGTTCTGTAAGGCCTTTAACTTACCTTCAGGGTCAATTTGATACCGCCAAACTCAGCCAGTTGAATACGCCTGAACCTGTTATCCGGACAGGCGACCTTCTCAGTATCATAGTTTTCAGTGACAACCCCGAAGCAACGCGAATTTATAACCAGTCGGTAATTACAACCGTTACCGCGACAGCAACCAACTCGGCGCAAGGCACAGGAACAGTTGCCCAGGGTGTACAAGGTGCTAATCCGCCGACCGCACCCGGCTACCAGGTTGATGAAAAAGGTGATATCGTTTTTCAGGGTTTGGGGCTTCTTCACGTGGAGGGCCTTACCAAAGCGCAACTCAAGGACACCCTCGATGCGAGACTGAAAGAATTTTTGATTAATCCTTATTACAATATCCGCTTCCTCAATTATAAGTTTACCATGCTGGGGGAAGTGTCCAGGCCGGGTATACTCAGCATTCCGGGCGAAAAAGTGAATATGCTGGAGGCTCTAGCGCTGGCAGGTGACATGACTTTTTACGGGCGGAGAGATAATGTGCTCATCATTCGTGAGAATAACGGCAAGAGGGAATTTGGACGGATTGACCTGACAAAGCCCGAAGTAATGGCTTCGCCCTATTTCTACCTGCAACAAAATGATGTAGTGATCATTGAGGCAACCAACAAGAAAGCGGCGGCCAATGACGTCGTTACAGCCCGCAACATTTCAATTGCCCTCGCGTTTGTATCAACATTCGCCATCGTATATAGTATTTTTAGACCATAATTACCTCGAATTACATGGCAGGAAACAATAACGGATTTGAGCAAAATGGAGTTTCAACTCAGGACATGTCCTGGAAATTGGGACCCCGCGATTTTGTGCTGAAGAATCTAAAGTATTTACCCTGGATCATCCTTTCAACACTGATTGCCTTCGGTTTGGCGTATATAAAGGTCAGGTATACCCGCAGAATTTATCATGTGCAGGCATCGATGCTGATCAAAAACGAAAGGGCCCAGATGGGTGGTAAGGACGACCGCTTTGATGAACTCTTCATGACCCAGGGATCCACCAATCTCAATAACGAGATTCAAATCCTCACCTCGAGGCCGGTTTTGCAACGCGCGGCCCAGGATCTTGACTTCCAGACTAGATATTATGGCACGGGTAAAGTAGTGAAGTCGGTTTTAGCCTACCCTGAAGCGCCGGTCAAACTTGAGATATTGCAGGTGTTCGACTCTGCCGTGGGTTTTGGCTTCACTGCCAATGTGATTGACGATACAAAATTCCTTCTCAATAAATCTACCAAACCAATAGCGTTCGGCGAGCCCTTCGTCATTTCAGGCAATCATTGCGTTCTGACGCGTAACACTTCTATTCCTATCAACAGTTTTTCGAGCCCCGTCATCGTCGTTCGTTGGGACCCTGTGTGGATAGCAGCCGAAAGTTTGATCGGCGGCTTGAAGATTGTGCAGGCGCCTGATCAGGCTACGATCCTGATTCTGTCCTACGAAACAGAAAATAAGATCCTCGGCAAGAACCTTCTCAATATGCTGATGAAGGTTTATGATTCACTCATCGTTGAAGACAAGAACAAGGTTGCATTAAATACGCTCGGCTTTATCAACAATCGTTTGAGCGATCTCGAAACCCAATTGAACAATCTTGAATCAGGCATAAAATCTTTCAGGGCGAATAACGAAGTATACGACATCGAAGGACAATCCAAAATGTACCTGGATAATATTGGCCAGAGTACAAAGGACATACAGGAACTGGAGACCCGCATTAATGTGACCGACTACCTGATGAAATACGTTAATGACAACAAAAATATTTACGAGCTCGTACCGGTGAATCTTGGCATCGAGGAACCTGCCCTGACCCAACTGATCGCAGAATACAACCGGCTCGTTCTTGAGCGAAAAGCCAACCTCAAAACCACGACGCCCAGCAATCCGCTGATCGTGAACATGGAAGCAGCCATCGAAAAAATAAGACACAACATCGGCCAGGCCCTGTTGAATGTGAGGAATGCGTATGTAATTGCCAGGAATAATATTTCACAAAGAAAAGGTGGTGTGGAAAGCGATCTTCGCTCGCTGCCCGGGAAATCAATGCAGCTGGTCAATATCAACAGGCGGGAGAAGATCCTGGAAGATCTTTATTCTTTCCTGCTGCAAAAAAAGCTTGAAACTTCTATCTCTTCTGCATCTACGATCTCCAATTCCAAGGTCGTGGAACCTGCATTGATCAATGAAAACCCGATCAGCCCCAACAAGAATAAAATTTACACACTCTATCTCCTGTTTGGAGTTATTATCCCGATAGGAGTGATTGTTCTTCTCGAATTACTTCGCGACAAGGTCGATAATCGCGTGGATGTTGAAAAGAGAACCAATGCGCCAATCCTGGGCGAGATCGGCCACTCGGATGACGAAAATGTATTGGTGGTGACCAAGAACAGCCGCCGCTTTGTAGCGGAGCAATTCAGAATCCTTCGAAGCAATCTGAAGTATATGACTTCGAAGAAAGAGAATCCTTCCCTTCTCGTTACTTCTTCTTTCAGCTCGGAAGGAAAATCATTTATCAGTACAAATATTGCCTCGGTGATGGCGCTGGCCGGAAAGAAAACGGTGATCATGGAATTCGATATCCGCAAACCCAAAGTGCTGGAGGGTTTGGGACTGAAAAGAAAAATGGGGATCACCAACTACATCATTGGCCGCGCGACACTGAACGATATCATCATGCCCGTACCCGGACTTGAAAATTTATATGTGATAGCCTGCGGCCCAATACCTCCCAATCCTGCGGAATTATTGCTCGACAGCAAACTCGATGAACTCATGCAGGAAGTGCGTAGGAATTTTGAAGTGATTGTGATGGACTCTGCGCCCGTCGGCCTGGTCAGTGATTCGGTTACATTGGGCAAATATGCCGACGTTACCATGTACGTAGTGCGCATGGGTTATACCTATCGAAAGATCCTGAGGCTGGTCGAAGATTTATACCAGGAAAAGAAATTGCCTTCAGTGTCGATCGTTCTCAATGATGTCAAGCTTGAAGGAGGCTACTACAGCGGTTATTATGGTGGCTATGGGTATTATGGTGGTTATGGCTACGGTATTGAGTCAGGTTATTTCGAAAAGCCGGCCAAGAAAAAAGCAGTACCTCCGCATAAACAGGTAATGCGCTGGTGGAACAAATGGTTTGGATAAGCACAGATCAACATTCTCATATACATTTCGGTTATTCGATAATCAACTCCAAATTGAGTTCGTCCCCATCAATCGACTTTATTAACGTCACATGAATTCAAAGGAACTTATAATTGAGCCTGGCCGTTCCGAGAAAAATTATTGGAGGGATCTCTGGTTGTACAGAGAACTTTTCTACATACTTAGTTGGCGCGACATAAAAGTGCGGTATAAGCAAACAGTGATTGGCGCTGCATGGAGTGTGGTTCGTCCACTGCTTACAATGATCATCTTCACGTATATTTTTGGTCGAGTGGCAAAATTACCGACTGAAGGTCACGCTCCCTATGCAATCATGGTATATGCAGCTATGCTGCCGTGGCAGTTCTTTTCGAGTGCGCTGAGCGAGGCGAGCATTAGTTTGATTGGCAATACCAATCTCATTACCAAAATCTATTTTCCACGTTTAATCATACCTGCGAGCTCTGTCATCGTTAGCTTGATTGACTTTGCAATTTCATTTGGTCTGATGATCGTACTGATGGCGTGGTATCGTTTCTTGCCTTCATGGCAAATTGTATTCTTGCCGTTATTCATTGCCATGGCTTTTCTGGCTTCTTTTGGAATTAGTTTATATATAACTGCACTCAATGTTAAATACAGAGACTTCAGGTATATTATTCCTTTCATCGTTCAATTCGGTCTCTACATCTCACCTGTCGGATTCAGCAGTTCAGTTATTCCCAACAAATGGAGAATTCTTTATTCTATCAATCCGATGGTAGGAGTAATCGACGGATTTAGATGGAGTCTTCTTGGAGAACAAAAAATGTATTGGCCCGGGTTTTTTACTTCGCTGGCGGTAATACTAATTTTCTGTTGGGTCGGCGTAAGTTATTTCCGAAAAACAGAAAAGACTTTTGCTGACAATATCTGATGGCTTCCGGTTTTAATTATTCATGAATGTCCTATCCAGCAATAAAAACTGAAAATCTTTCCAAGAAATTCGTGATCGATCATGAAGTTCAGGAGCGATATCTTTCTTTGAGGGATGTAATAGCTGCGAAAGCTAAAAGATTGACCGGAAGGAGCAAAGTGCCTAAAAATCACAAAGAAGATTTTTATGCACTGTCCAACATCAATTTTGAAGTAAATCCCGGCGATCGTCTTGGGATCATTGGCAGGAACGGAGCTGGCAAAAGCACTTTATTAAAAATCCTTAGTCGCATAACCGAACCTACGACTGGCAGGATAACTATTCGGGGAAGGGTCGCAAGCTTGCTGGAAGTCGGCACGGGATTTCACCCGGAATTGACCGGAAGAGAAAACATATTTCTTAATGGTGCGATCCTGGGCATGAGCCGTGCGGAGATCCGGAGCAAGTTCGATGAGATCGTAGACTTTGCAGAGATAGAAAAATTTCTTGACACACCAGTCAAAAGGTATAGCAGCGGGATGTATGTTCGCCTGGCATTCGCCGTGGCTGCACATCTTGAGCCTGAGATCCTCGTAGTCGATGAAGTCCTGGCTGTTGGAGACGCACAGTTTCAGCAAAAATGCCTGGGAAAAATGCAGGATGTTAGCCGGAATGACGGAAGAACAGTCCTGTTCGTCAGTCACAACATGGGCGTGATAGCCCAACTTTGTAATAGGGCAATTTTATTGAATAAAGGAATTATTGAAGCCTCCGGAGACGTAAATACTGTAATCGATCAATATATCAGCGGAAGCAGGGATTCCGGGGAAAACACTTACAGGGTATCTGAAACCGCTTTGGATTCAAAAAGGAATTATTTCAACACAATATATACAACTGACAGGAGTGGGCGTGTGACCTCAGATTTTTCTTTCGATGATCAGGTAAGCCTGAAGTTCCAATTCACAATCAATGAAATGCTCCCCAACCTGAATATTGGTATAGGATTTCAAGACAAACTTCAAAATCGAGTGTTCACTGTTTTAAAGCCAGTGTCCTACTTTAAGAATATTACAGGTAATACTTTCGCGGGTACAGTGACCCTTCCTTCATCGGTAATCGCGCCAAATTCCTACTCATTTGTGTTCGTAATTTGGGCGAAAGATGTTGCGCTTTATGATTCCGTTGAAAATATTTGTTCTGTCAGGATACACGATAATGGAACTGATCTTGCGGTCTATGAGGGATTTGATTATGGAAGTATAATTGTTAACCCAATATGGCGCAATGATTAAAAAGCTGATCAAATACATTGGATACAGAATTTACCTCATTGGAAAATTTGAGGAATTCAGGAGAAACAATTTGGTACGCGATGAATATTTTGCTCAAAAGGCAATCATCGACAAGACAGCATTTATAAGCGGAGAAGCTACCATCTACAATAATGGGACGGACAGGTCAAACATCATTATAGGACGCGGCTCAAGGATATTTGGCGATTTGTTCACATTCCATCATGGAGGAGCAATTGAGATCGGTGAGGACTGTTTTTTGGGGCCGACAAGCAGAATTTGGTCTGCAAAGAAAATTAAGATTGGAAATCGGGTTTTGATTTCGCATAATGTCAATATTCACGACAATATTTCTCATCCGCTTGATTGGCAGGAAAGGCATAAAGAATTTGTAGATTTCGTCAACACAGGAGTGCACGAAAAGGTTGATATTAATTCCAGAGAAATCATCATCGAAGACGATGTCTGGATTGGATTTAATGCGATCATTTTGAAAGGCGTCAGAATTGGCAGGGGCGCCATCATCGGTGCAGGATCAGTTGTCGTAAAAGATGTGGAACCCTGGACAGTGAATGTGGGAAGCCCTGCAAGATTTGTCAAAAAAATAGAGGATTAATTTCTCGCCGATCGAAACATTAGCAAAATTGCGGAGAGTCATTTTCAAACTATGAACATCCTCATTGTCGGTTCGGAAGGTTTTATCGGAAGCCACTGCGCTTCGCATTTCCTTTCCAAAGATCACCAGGTGATCGGTCTCGACCTTTTCGAGCAATCGACTGGCCATTACCGTTATATCAAGGTCAGCCGGCTTTCCCCGGAATTTGATGAAATTTTTGAAAAAGAATCCTTCGACCTGGTCATTAATGCTGCCGGAAGCGGAAACGTACCATATTCGATGCAGCATCCCGTTTCTGATTTCGAAGCCAATTGCCTCGATACCATCCGTATCCTTGACGCTATCCGTAAGCATCACCAACACGCAAAATATATTCACCTTTCCAGTGCAGCAGTGTATGGCAATCCTGAGAAATTGCCGGTAAAAGAGGAAGACCGGCTGCAACCATTATCTGCCTACGGCTGGCATAAACTAATGTCGGAGCACCTTTGCAGGGAATACACCCAAATCTATTCATTAAAAACTGCGATCCTCCGTCCCTTCTCTGTGTATGGAGAAGGATTAAAGAAGCAATTATTCTGGGACCTCTTCCAAAAATCAAAACAGGGGACTTCAGTCTCGCTCATTGGAACTGGCAAAGAGAGCAGGGATTTTATTCACGTGTCCGACCTCGCAAAAGCGATCGATTGTATTTCCGAAAAATCACCGCTCAACGGAGAGGCCTACAATCTGGCCTCCGGCAGGGAAACTACGATTGCCGATGCGGTATCGACTTTTTTTCAGGCAATGCAACTTAAACCTTCTCTCGAGTTTAACGGCGTCACGCGGAGCGGCGACCCGCTAAACTGGCGCGCTGACATTAGCCGGCTTTCTCATCTGGGCTTTGTCCCGGCAGTGGACCTCAATTCAGGAATGCAACGCGTAGCAAAATGGATGCGTTCGATCCAATAACCGCAGAAATTATCGCGCAGCCCGTATCAAATGAACAAGATCAACAAAATAGCGCTCTTCGGACTGGGAAGCATCAACTGGATCGGAGGCGTGCAATATATCACCAATATTATTTTCGCGTTAGACAGCATCCATGATGAACACCCGCTGGAAATTCACCTTATCAAAACCGAACGCCAGAAATTTACTGAACTCGCCAAAATAAAAAACACAAAGATCATCGTACATGAGTACGAAGATTTCTTTCCACCATGGACCCTGTTCAACCGCGGCGTGTGGTTCCTGCAGAGAAAATTGATGAAGCGGGTTTCACCAAGAGTGGAAAATACTTTCATAAATCAAAATTTCGATTTTGTTTTCCCGCAGCCACTTTCCGATTGCAACGGTCAATGCAACTCCGCGGCATGGATCGCCGATTTTCAATATCATTTTTATCCGGATTGGGCAAGCGCAGATTTTACCAACGCCGCTTATCATGAAGTGAGCTTTATTGCCAATCACGCGCACAAGGTTGTACTGAGCAGCAGGGCAATTGAAAAAGATTGTCACGATATCTTTCCGGTAACTAAGGACAGGAGTTTCGCGGTTCCCTTTGCCGTTCACATTGACGCAGATGAATTAAAATTTGCGGACTTCGGTGAGATCATCGATAAATATAAAATCCCGCGCGAATTTATGATGGTGAGCAACTCTTTCTGCCCGACCAAAAATCATAAGACCATTTTCCAGGCTATGCAACTTCTGAATAAGCAGGGAATTAAAGTCAACCTGGTTTGCACGGGTAATATTGTCGACCAGCGCAACCTTCATTTTGCCAACGAGATCCTGCAGATGCTCACCGAATACCAGGTCAGGGACCAGGTTTACCTGGTAGGCATTATTCCGAGAAGCGATCAGATTTCCATGTACAGAATGGCAAAAGCAGTGATTCAGCCTTCGCTCAATGAAGGTTGGAGCACCTCCGTGGAAGAGGCCAAATGCCTGGGCAAGGAACTGATCGCATCAGCTATCCCGGTCCACCAGGAGCAATGCAGCAATTCTGAGAATCTTTTCCGACCTTTGGATGCCCGGGACCTTGCTGACAAGATGGGCGCCATTTGGAAAAAAACATCGGGCAAAACCTTTCCCGATATTCAGGAAGAAAAAAGCGCCTTCGATCAGTATCAGCAGCTCGTCCGGGAATTCGGACGCCAGTTCCTGAAAATGGCCGAAAGTTGATCCCCTCGTTGTTGATTCCGCCCGCAGATTTATCAGAATGATTGCAGACAAACAATATCACTACCTCATTGTAGGTTCAGGATTATTCGGTTCCGTCTTTGCCCGCGAAATGACGGATAAGGGTTACCGTTGCCTTGTCATCGACAAACGTCCGCATATCGGAGGAAATGTCTACACGGAAAACATCGAAGGAATTGAAGTGCATAAATATGGTGCGCATATTTTTCACACTAATGACAGGCAGATCTGGAATTATGTCAATCGCTTTGCTCAGTTCAACAACTACAGGCACAAAGTTTTCGTCAACTATCATGGAAGAATTTATTCCTTCCCGATAAACATGATGACGCTTGTGCAACTGTGGGGAGTGAAGACTCCCGAACAGGCCGTCGAAGAACTGGAAAAAAGAAAGATCAGGAGCGACAATGCGGAAAATCTTGAGGACTGGATCCTTTCGCAGGTGGGTCGCGATCTCTATGAGATATTTATTAAGGGCTATACAACTAAACAATGGGGCAGAGATCCGTCTGCGCTGCCTTCGTCCATCATCAAACGCTTATTCATCAGGACGGACCTGAATGATTATTATTTCGACGATCGTTTTCAGGGAATACCCGTCGGAGGATACACAGCGCTGGTAAGAAATTTGCTGGAAGGAATTGAAGTGCGTTTGGGCGTGGATTATTTTAATGACAGATTCGAACTGGATGGTCTTGCGGAGAAAATTGTTTTCACTGGCTCCATCGACCAGTTTTTCGATTATAAATTCGGCGGGCTCGAATACAGGTCGCTGGAATTTGAAACCGAAGTCCTCGATATTCCATCTTTCCAGGGAACCTCCGTCATGAACTATACTGCCGGCGACATTCCGTATACACGCATCCTGGAGCATAAGTATTTTTCGATGGCCAATACACCGAATACAGTGATTACGCGCGAATATCCCGTAGCCTGGCAGCCTGGCAGAGAATCTTATTATCCTATTTGCGACAAACTCAACAACGACAAATACGACCTCTATAAAAAATTCGCCAAGACCACCAGGCCCGAAATCATATTCGGCGGAAGACTCGCTGAATATAAGTATTATGACATGCACCAGGTAATAGCATCGGCGCTGTCAAAAACCAAGCTCATTTTCCAGAATGTTCAGGCTCTTTAAGGACACGACCATTTATATTTTTTGCCCCGCCCAGACCACCACCGGTGGTCCCGAAGCATTGCATCAGCTTTGCGATGCGATCAACCTGCAGGGAGGCAAAGCCCGAATGGTGTATATAGATTACAGCACTGAACAAATCGTCAGGGCATCCAAGCCGCTCGTCTACAAAATTTATTATACCGAATCAACAACCGTCGTCCGGGATGAAGAAAAAAATATTGCCGTCGTGCCGGAAATATGGCCGCATCTTCTCAGGGATTACCGCAAGATCCAGAAATCAATGTGGTGGCTTAGCGTGAACTACCTGCGCAATGAAGACATATTCAGCAAGAAAGGCTTTGTCCATCTGTACCAGTCTTATTACGCCGGAAAATTTCTGGAAGCTAAAGGTGAAAAGACAGCAAGCGCACTCTATGATTATGTAAATGTTTTTCCCAGGAAAAATCTGAATAAGAAAAATTGGGTTTGCTATAATCCGAAAAAAGGTTTTACAGTAACCAACAGGATTCTCGAGGCCTGCCACGAAGGCCCATTTACCTTTGTGCCTTTGGAAGGATTTAGTAAGAAAGAACTCATGGACACTTTGAGCGAAAGCAAAGTGTATATCGATTTTGGTGATCATCCGGGAAAGGACCGGATCCCGAGAGAAGCAGCCCTCGCCGGAAATATTATTATTAGCTCGAAAAGTGGTTCTGCTTATTACCATGAAGACCTGCCCATACCTGAACAATATAAATTTGAAAGCGATAACGTGAAAGGTGCCGCTCAGGCAATTGCCAATGGCATGACCAATTACAAATCCCTCATCCCGGATTTCGATGAATACAAGCAAACAATCATCAGCCAGAAAAACGAATTCTTCCAGCAAACAAAGTCCTTGTTCCTTGGACCGAATGTGAGCGCGCTGGAGAAGATTTCAGGATGGGTGTTACATAAACTTTTGCCGGTACGTTTCTTTGTTACCTATGCGGAATGGGCAAGAAGCAGAGTGGAGAAAGGAATTTCTGCTTCTGCCAAAAAGCGGCTGAAAAAGCTTTTCTATCTAAAAAAAAATACGGCATAGACGAATTCCCTGAATTGGCCGTTATTGAATGAGCGTTTATACCCTTCAATTCCAAAGCTTTGATCAACGTCACTAAATCCTATCTTCCTTCACTGGAAGACTATGTTAAATACCTGGAAGCCATTTGGGAAAGAGGGCATCTGACCAATCACGGCCCCCTGGTCAATGAGCTGGAAGATAAACTGAAGGAATGGCTGGATGTCAAACATTTCTATTTCGTAAATAACGGAACGATCGCCATCCAGCTGGCTATAAAAGCGCTGGACCTCAAGGGTGAGGTCATCACCACACCCTTCTCCTACGTCGCGACCAGCTCTTCCCTTGTTTGGGAAAATACGCAGCCGGTTTTTGTTGACATCGATCCGAAGACCTTCACCATCGACACAAAAAAGATTGAGGCTGCGATAACACCCAAAACATCCGCGATCCTCAGCACCCACGTATACGGAATTCCCTGCGATGTGGAAGCGATTGAATCAATTGCAAAAAAACATAAGCTTAAAGTCATCTACGATGCGGCTCATGCCTTCGGTGTGCAATACAAAGGCAAGTCCATCATGCAATACGGAGACATATCAACTTTGAGTTTTCATGCCACCAAACTCTTTCATACTGTCGAGGGAGGCGGTGTTAGCACACAGGATGCAGAGCTCGCGCACAGGATATCTTATATGCGAAATTTTGGCCACAAGGGCCAGGAAGAATTCTGGGGTCTTGGCATCAATGGAAAGAACTCCGAATTGCATGCCGCAATGGGCCTCTGCATATTCCCGAAGATCAGCGAGATATTGCAGCTGCGGAAAAAACTTTCCGAAACCTACACACACTATTTCAATGAGCTGCAGGTCAATATTCAAAGACCTGTTCTGCCGCAGCACACAGAATATAATTATGCATATTACCCTGTTGTTTTTGAAAATGAGAAACAGTTGCTAACGGTAAGGGATAACCTGAATGCGGCTTATATCTATCCGCGCAGGTATTTCTTTCCGGCCTTAAACAGCCTGCCTTATTTTGTGCCAAAACAATCTCTTCCTATTGCTGAATCTATCAGCGAAAGAGTATTATGCCTGCCATTGTACCATGATCTGAGTCCTGACAATATCAGGCGGATTTGTCAAATCATAGCCCAGGTGCTTAAATACTAAAAAATGATTATCGCAGGAGCAGGAGGACATGCCAGGGAGCTTTTAGGAATCCTGAGCGAAATGGGGCAGGTAGAAGATGTTTTCTTTTTTGACGACGTTGCAGCAAATCCCAAGGCACCACTCTGGAATCGTTTTCCGGTATTGCGCAACACTACAGATGCTTCAAGAGTTTTTCAAAAGGATCCGCGGTTTATCATCGGCGTAGGAAATCCCGCATCAAGAAAGGCAATTTATACCAAACTCGTTTCCTGCGGAGGATCTCCTTTTTCTGTGATCTCACCCCATGCCAGCATCGGTGAATTTAATGTCCGGCTTGGCGAAGGATTAAATATATTGACACAAGCGATAATCACTCAGGATGTGAGTATTGATACCGGCACCTTAGTGCATATGCAGGCAACTGTACATCATGATTGTGTGATCGGAAAATTTTGCGAGCTTTCTCCGGGTTGCCATATCCTGGGCCGCGCGTCGCTCGGTGATTTGGTTTCGATCGGCGCGGGTGCGGTGGTGTTACCCGGTATACATATAGGAGAGGGCGCCGTAATTGGCGCCGGAGCGGTGGTGACCAAAAACGTTGAGGCTGGTAGCCGCATGAAAGGCGTTCCGGCCAGATAAGTGCTAACCTTGCTTATGATATGAGCCAGAAAATACCTGCTTACCTCAAAGAGGCGGTTAAATACGTCATCAGCGCAGGAGAGAGAAAGAAAATACAGAACCAGATCTCCATCCGCAAATTGCAGGATCGGGCGATCCGGGATTTTGATCAGCATTCGAAAAAGCTCATCGTTTTCCTTGTGCCGGGAACAGACCGGCAAACCGGAACTGATAAAATTTCGGGCGGCGTAATCTCCATCGTTTCCCTTTGCGAAGAGTCGACCTCACTAAAGTCGATCCATGGCGCCGAAGTGATCATGTGCACCCTGCCCAACGAACTCGTGCTTTTCAGGCATACCCAATTCAAAAATGACACCAACGTTTTCCGGTTTTCACAGCTTCGCCAATATTTTGGAAGCCTTTCGGAGGTCATCATTCATATACCGGAGTTTACATGCGGATATTTTTTGGAGCATCTTTCTGAGCAGGACAAAGACTGGCTGGCAGCCATTCCATACCTGCAGATCAATATACTCAACCAAAACATCAGGCTGATGCCGGGTGATGAAATCATTGGAAAAATCAAGGCGCTGGCTGATAAAGTTACATGTACGACTGCGCATCAACGTTATTGCACTGAAGAATATCGGAGGAAATTTGGTGTGCCATTGCACAAATTGTCTGTCTGGATCAGTCCGGAGAAATATCACTTTGTACAGTTTGCAGAAAAAGAAAACCTGATCATTATCTCCCCTGATCCTCATCCCTCACGCGATGAAGTGATCGAAAAATTAAGAAAAATCAAAGGTCTCACCGCACAGGTCATACAAAACCTGACCTATGAAGAATATAAAGCAACCATTGGAAGAGCAAAATGGGCGCTGACCTTTGGTGAAGGACTGGATGGATATATCATCGAGCCGATATTCAGCGGATCAGTGGCATTCGCCGTATATAATGAGGATTTTTTTACGCCCGATTTTAAAGAGCTGGAAACTATTTATGATTCCTATGACCAGCTTCTGGACAATATTGAATCGGACATACAGAAACTCGACAATGAGTCTTCTTTCCAAACCTATCAGCAGTTGGAATTCGCGCGTTGTTCATGGCATTACAGCGAGCAGGTTTATAAAAACAACCTGGCTGCATACTATAAGAATGAATATACTTTTCCGTAGATCTTTGAATGTGAAGATCTGCAAACTAAATAATCCGTCCGGAATGCAAAATGTTGCCGGGACTCAATTATGCGGGAAATAAAAAAGATTGCCCTGATGGCGGTTGGCGATGAAGGCTGGCAGGGAGGTATTCAATACATTATTAATATTCTTAACGCCCTTGACAAGCTCGAAACACTGCCGGCTATTGAAGTCCATCTTTTTAAACATGCCGGCCAGCAATTCAAAGACCTTGAAAAATTCAGGAAAATAAAAATCGTAGTCAGGGATATCGACGAAACACTTCCTGGTTGGTCATTCAGCAATCGCCTCAGATGGTTTGTTCAAAGACGTTTTTTTTCGAGGGTCAATCCACGCCTCGAAAATTATTTGATCGCCAATCAATTTGACTATGTTTTCCCGGCTACGCTTTCTGACGGAGGAAAAAAATTGAACACAGGTTCGTGGATTGCCGATTTTCAATATAAATATTTTCCCGATGGTTCAAATCCCGAAATCAACGATAACGCCGACCGTGTCATTTCATTTATTGCCGGGCACACGGACAAGATTGTGTTGAGCAGTAAGTATTGCGAAGAGGATTGTCACCGTTTCTTTCCCGCCACAAAAAATAAGACGCACACGATGCCCTTTGCAGTTTTTATCGATGATCGGGTCATGGAATTCCAGGATTTCAGCGGACTGAGAGAAAAATATGAACTGCCTGAGAAATTCCTGCTGATCTCGAATTTATTTGCGCCGACGAAGAATCATGAAACAGTATTTCATGCGCTGGGCATACTTAAAGAACAGGGAAAGAGAATTCCTCTTGTCTGTACGGGCAATATTCATGACTATGCGAAACCGGAATATGCCAATGAAGTGCTTCAGATGCTCACGAAATATAAGATCAGGGACCAGGTATATCTGTTGGGATTGATTCCCAGGATCGAGCAGGTTAACCTGTTCAGGATGGCGGTCGCGCTCGTTCAGCCTTCGCTAAGTGAGGGATGGAGCACTTTTGTGGAAGAAGCTAAAGCGTTGGGTAAGCAAATTCTTTTATCAGACATCCCGGTTCATCGCGAGCAATCGCCTGATTTTGGAATCTATTTTGGCCCGACAGATGCAAAAGAGCTTTCTTCAAAAATTGCAATAGCCTGGGATCAGTCGGCCAGCAGCAGCTTTCCGGATTTGGCAACAGAGAAGCGGGCCATGCAGAAATACAATGAATTCGTATTGCAATTCGGAAAAAGGTTTTTACAGATTGCAGCTCTGGAAAATTAGAAATTAAGAAAAGAATTAAGTCGATGAATTCGAAGATGCAGAAACTGAAATTCTCATTGTTCAGGTCCCTTGTTTTCAAATTTTCAAAAATGGACCGGATGGGTATTGCGGCCAATTATGTGAGGGGGCAGGGCATTGAAATCGGGGCCCTGAATTATCCGCTTGAAGTTCCTAAAGGTGTTGTAGTAAAATATGTCGACAGGATCAGTGCGGAAGAACACGCACAGATATTCACCAACATGCCATTGAAGGACATGGTAAAAGTGGATATCCTGGACGACGGAGAAACATTAAAGAAAGTTCCGGATGCGTCGCAGGATTTTGTCATTGCCAACCATTTTATCGAGCACTGCCAAAACCCGGTGATGACCATTGAAAATATTTTGCGCGTTTTGAGGAAAAGCGGGGTCATTTTCATGGCGATCCCGGACAAGCGCTACACGTTTGACATCGACCGGCAGCTGACACCAATGGAACATTTCAAGAGAGATTATGAAGAAGGTCCTGCATGGTCGGAGCAGGGGCATTACGAAGAATTTGTGCGTAAAACAGAATGGTCAAAGGATGCAAAATCTGATGAGGACATCCAGAAAGTGATCCGGCATCTGAAAGACATCAATTTTTCCATACATTTTCACGTGTGGTCGCACTCAACAATGATCGATTTTTTCCAAATGCTCAGGAATGATCTGGAATTTCCGCTGGAAATCGAATTGTCTGTGGCGCCTCATCATGGAGGAAATGAAAGTGTTTTTGTGATCCGAAAGAACTAACTATAAAACATTTTTGCGCGAAGTTCCACCTATATGCTCCCACTTGTTTCGGTAGTAACAGTCACGTATAATTCTGCCCGTTATGTAAAGGATACTATTGAAAGTGTTCTTGCGCAGGATTATAGCAATATCGAATATATCATTGGTGATGATTGTTCAACCGATGACACCTGGAATATTATCCAGGGATATCATGATCCGCGAATCCGTAACTACCGAAATGATAAAAACCTTCGCGAATATCCAAATCGCAACAAGGCCATCGGGCTTGCAACTGGCAAATACCTGATTTTTATCGATGGAGATGATATCATCTTTCCCCACGGCGTGAGCTTTTTTGTGACCATGATGGAAGCATTTCCCGATGCAGGGATGGCCATCCAAAAGAATTATCAGAATAATCTGCTTTTTCCGGCGTTGTTAAGTCCGGAAGATACCCTGAAGAATCATTTTTATGGCAAGGTCGACCTGTTGAGCTCAAGTTTCACTTCCGATTTTTTCAGAACGGATCTGTTGAAAAAATGGAAGCTGTCTGAACGATACATCGTCGGAGACGAGGAAATACGGTTAAAGTTAGCCTTTCATCATCCCGTTCTTTTTGTTGCAGGGTGGGTGAGCTGGCCTCGCGAAACGCCCAATCAGGCTTCTTCCAGGATTGACAATGCGCAGCGCATGGCTGAGATCTATCAATTTTCAACTGAGTTGCTTTCAAAAGCAGGAGCGCTTGGATTCGATGCCGATCTTACAAATGACATGCAGGCACACATCAATATGCACCTGTCGAGACTGGCGCTGCACTACCTGCGAAAAGGAAAGGCGGCCGCTGCCCGGCAACTTCTGTCAGGAACAGGTTTTACCTGGCAAAAAGTGTATAAATTCTACGCATATCGAAAGCAGTTTGACGATGTGCTGGCATCTTACACCACATCCAACCCCTATCGAAATGGATTTCTGAACAAAGTGTCCAATTCATGAATCAAAGACTGCATTACTTTCTTCAAAATCCCCTGCGCATTATAACCGTGAGCATTACCAAATTGCCTTATTTCCGGTTCATTCGCGAAACAACGGACTACCAGTGCAGGATAAATTTTGATTTTTGGTTCAAACAAAAAGTACTCAATTGGGGAGGCAACAGGAAAGCCTACTGGCCGGTGCACTGGACAAGCAGAGTATACGATGTTGAAAAAATTCTCGTTGGCGTGGATGCATACCCGGGGATCATGAATGGCTGCTATATTCAGGGCCAGGGAGGAATTACCATTGGCGACTATACGCAGATCGCACCCAACGTTACCATTGTGAGTGCCAACCATGACCTTTATGATTCAAGAAAACAACTGCCCGAGCCGGTGAAGATTGGAAAATATTGTTGGATTGGCGCAGGCGCCCGGATCATGCCAGGTGTCGAACTCGGCGACTGGACAATCGTCGGTGCCGGAGCCGTGGTGACAAAATCCTTTAAGGAAGGTCATTGTATTCTTGGAGGTGTGCCGGCTATTGTAATAAAGACACTCGACAGAGATAAATGCATTCCTTTTAATAATAAGATTGAATATAACGGATATATTCAAGCGTCTAAATTTCCTGAGTTTAGAAAGAAATACCTGACTGTATAACTCCATTGACCCATTCGTGTAAAAAGTGAATTAAATCGCCTATTCATGAAAATATTTATTATCATGCAAGCGTAAACACTTATACAACCAATCATTACTCTTACCACTGTAGTTTCGTATGTGTGGGATCAGCCTAATAATCGATAAGAGCAATAATCATATAGATGTAACCCAGATCAGGGCCATGAATGATAAAGTCGTTCATCGCGGTCCCGACGACGAAGGTTACTATTATGGAAGCAATTTCGCCTTCGGACACCGGAGGCTTTGCATCCTCGACCTGACACTGGCGGGCCACCAGCCGATGGCCCGCGATAATTTTTGTATAAACTACAACGGGGAGATATACAACTATCTGGAACTAATAGACGAACTAAAGAAACTTGGACATCATTTCAAAACACATGCGGACACCGAAGTTCTTCTTCCTGCTTATTGGGAATGGGGCGTAAATGCATTCAACAAATTCAATGGCATGTGGGCCTTCATGCTCTATGACGCCACCAGCCAGGAGATCATTCTATGCCGCGATCGCTTTGGTGTTAAGCCACTTTACTACACTGTTTCTGGCAATTATTTTATGGCAGCCTCGGAAATCAAACAATTTACCGCCATCGATAATTTCAAACCCACCCTGAATTCAGAGACAGCTCTGAATTTTCTTTCAAAAGGATGGCTCAATTATTCAGAAAAAACTTTCTTTGAAGATGTGTACGAGTTGAAGCCCGGACATTATATGATCTATGATTTGAAATCGCATGAATTCAGGATCCAGGAATGGTACGATCTCCGGAAAGCCATTGTGCCCATAGAAGCCGACGAAAAATCGGCTATTGCTAAGGTTTATGAATTGCTGGGTGACAGCATCAAACTGCGCATGAGGGCGGATGTACAGGTAGGAAGTTGCCTTTCGGGAGGAATTGACAGCAGTTCCATCGTGACCTATATCCACAAAAAAGCGCTGGCCAGCCATAATTTTAAAACCATAACTTCCTGTTATACCGACCAGTTATATGACGAACAGGAATACAGTGACGCGGTCACCAGGAAAACAGGATTTAAAGCCGTGAAAGTCTATCCGGACCTCGATCAACTCCTTAACGGCGGGCTTCTTGACAAAATGATCTACCAGCATGACCAGCCCTTCAGCGGCGCCTCCCATTTTTCTGAATTTAATGTCTTTAGGGCTGCGCGTGAAAATGGTATTATCGTGCTTTTGGATGGCCAGGGTGCTGACGAAGCTTTTGGCGGCTACGACGAATTCTTCATCACCTACGTGGGCAGACAATTCAGACGACTGAAATTCAGGAAGGCGCTTCGCAATCTCCGCAACAGGGCAAGAACGCAACAGAGCAGTGTGAGTTCGCAATGGAACGTTTTTCTTCGAACCACGGTTGGATATCCGCTCCTGGGCGCAGCTAAAAGGATTTTGGGAAGAACTGAATATCCCTGGCTGGCCGGTGCCTGGAAGAAAATCGCTAAAAAACAAATCGAAGATTTTCCTGCCGCCGATATCGAAAGTCTCAGTCTGCAACAGGTGCTGCATTCGAGCCTGCCCTACCAACTCCACTCCGCCGATAGAAATTCCATGTTCTTTTCCATCGAGGTAAGGGAACCCTTCATGGACTATCGTCTGATCGAATACGTTATCGGCCTTCCGGATAAATTGAAATTTAAGAACGGCTATTCAAAAACGCTCTTGCGTGAAGCCATGCAGGATTTGCCACCGGAGGTCAAGAACAGAAGTCAAAAGATGGGTTTCGTGGCGCCTGATAAAAAATGGATCCTGGAGAATAAAGAAAAAATCAGATCGGAACTGCAGTCAGCAATTGAAAACATGAATTTATTTTCTGAAGATCTGGTGCTGAGGTTTGAAAAATTTGCGGAAGGAAAATTGGGTTACGAACCCATTTATTTTCGCGCCATCGCTTTGAATCATTTTTGCAGCATATTTAAAATGCAGCCGTCGAAGTGATCACGATTGTAGATTATGGTGTCGGCAACCTGGCTTCTATCAGGAATATGTTGAAGAAGATCGGACACGATTCGCTTATTTCTTCCCGCGAAGCGGATATTCTCGAAGCCAGCAAACTTATCCTGCCCGGTGTTGGGGCCTTTGACACCTGTTCCGAAAAATTGAGAAATTCCGGCCTCATTCAACCCGTCAACAAAAAAGTCCTCGATGACAAGCTGCCCATCCTGGGCATCTGCGTGGGTTGCCAACTGCTTCTCGAAGGCAGCGAAGAAGGTCAGTTGCCGGGACTCGGATGGATCAAAGGAAAAACAGTAAAATTTAAGCAGGCTGACCTGCCCGAAGGAACAAAAATCCCACACATGGGTTGGACAGACGTATCACTTGCAAGGCAATCGGTTCTGTTTGAAGATATGTACCCTGACCCGAGATTTTATTTCGTTCATTCTTATTATCCCAATCCCTTAGCAGAATCTGACGTTTTGGTATATGCGCAGTACGGGTATCGTTTCGTAGCCGGAGTAGAGCGCGGAAATATAGCCGGCGTTCAATTTCATCCCGAAAAAAGCCACAAGTTTGGCATGAAGCTGCTGAGTAATTTCGCTAATCATTTTTAATGCGCAGAGCCAGAGTGATACCGGTATTGTTGATCCAGAAAGGCGGATTGGTGAAATCGGTTAAATTTAAAGATCATAAATATGTCGGTGATCCGATCAACGCCGTAAAAATATTTAACGAAAAAGAGGTAGATGAGATCGTTGTAGTCGATATCTCCGCATCGGCGGAAAAGCGACCGCCCAATTTTAAACAGGCGAAGGAAATTGCTTCGGAAGCATTTATGCCGCTGGGCTATGGTGGAGGGATTTCCAAACTCGATGAGATAAAAGAACTGATCGAAGGTGGTGTAGAGAAGGTTATCCTGAATACAAGCGCATTCACTAATCCCGGCCTCGTGCATGAAGGCGCGAAATATATCGGCAGTCAAAGCATGGTGGTTTCAATCGACGTCAAAAAAGATTTTTGGGGGAAGTATAAAGTCTTTGTGCAAAATGGCGCAAAAAATACAGGAATTGACCCTGTTACTTTTGCCAGGCAAATGGAGAACGCTGGAGCGGGAGAAATTTTTCTTAATGCGATAGATAAAGATGGTACCTTCTCCGGTTATGATACGGCTTTGATCAAATTGATCAGCGCGAGTGTAAATATCCCGGTGGTTGCCATCGGAGGTGCAGGTTCAGTTAACGATTTCCTGCAGGCATTGGAAAGCGGTGCCTCTGCGGTTTCTGCTGGTAGTCTCTTTGTGTTTCAGCGTCCCCACAGGGCAGTGCTGATCAGCTATCCGTCGCAGGCTGAATTGAAAGAGAAGGTTTATTCGCAATTAAATGATTGACACATGATCATGAGTGAAAAGGAAGAGGGGTACCAGCAATGTACACTGACTGTAATGGACAATATAGCGGATCCGTATATCCGCTTTGACGAGAATGGCATCTGCAATTATTATTATGAATACCAGGACGCCAAAAAGGATGTGCTGACGGGTGAAGAAGGCAAGGCAAAATTGATGAAGCTTGCGGATCGCATCAGGCAGGAAGGAAAAGGAAAAAGATACGACTGCCTTATAGGTCTCAGTGGAGGTGTTGACAGTACTTATGTGGCCTATCTCGTCAAGGAGCTGGGATTAAGACCACTGGCAGTTCACCTCGACAACGGCTGGGATTCAGAACTGGCTGTAAAAAATATTGAGAATATCATCACAAAGCTGGGATTTGATCTGTATACGCTCGTGGTAAACTGGGAGGAATTCAGGGATATCCAGCTTTCCTACCTGCGGGCTTCGGTGGTAGATATCGAAGTAGTTTCCGACCACGCGATCTTTGCCACCATGTATAAGCTCGCCAGGCAACACCATACCGGGTATATTATCAGCGGAACAAATATCGTTACCGAATTCATCATGCCACCGGGCTGGCTCTACCAGAAAATGGATTTTGCCAATCTTAGAGATATCCATAACCGCTATGGAACGATCAAATTGAAGACTTATCCCACTTTCGATTTCAAGAAATTTATTTATTATTCTGCAGTGCTGAAATTGAATCCGGTCTCGATCCTGAATTATGTTCCCTACAATAAAAAAGAAGTGAAGGAAATAATTAAAAAAGAACTGGACTGGAGAGACTATGGCGGGAAACATTATGAATCGATTTTTACAAAATTCTACCAGGCTTATATTCTCCCGGAAAAATTCAGGATCGACAAACGAAAAGCACATTTGTCGACCCTGATCTGCTCAGGACAAATGACCCGGGAAGAAGCCCTGCACGAATTAAAAGAACCGTTGTACAATCCTTCAGAGCTTAAGGCCGACAAGGAATATGTATTGAAGAAACTGGGCCTGAGCGAACAGGAATTTGAAAAGATCATGCAGATTCCACCGAGACGCCACGAAGAATTCAAAATGGACAGGCATTTAAAACAGAAATACCTCAGCCTGCTGAAGAAAACAGAACCCATCAGGAAGGCAGTTAAAAAAATCGTATTCAAATGAGCGAATTGCTGGAATTTGCAATTATCGGCTGTGGCAGAATCGCCCAACGCCACGCAGAACACATTCACAATAAAGGAAAGCTGGTAGCAGTTTGCGACGTTGTGAAAGAACAGGCAGACAAGCTGGCAGCCAAGTACAATGCGAAAGCATACTATTCGATCGACCATCTTCTTGATAATGAAAAATCAGTCAAGGTGGTTGCCATTTGTACACCTAATGGTCTGCATGCGGCACACTCCATCGCGGCGCTGAACAAGGGTTTCCATGTTTTGTGTGAAAAGCCGATGGCGCTTACAAGCTACGATTGCGGCGAAATGATCAAAGCCGCAGAAAGATCCAACCGCCGGTTATTTGCCATTAAACAAAATCGGTTCAATCCTCCGGTTGAAGCTGTAAAGCGGGTCATCGATGAGGGCAGATTGGGAAAGATCTACAGCATACAACTAAGCTGTTTTTGGAACCGCAACCGGGATTACTATGAAAATTCCTGGAAAGGCACACTGGATCTGGATGGCGGTACACTCTTCACACAATTCAGTCATTTTATCGATCTGCTCTACTGGATCGTCGGCGACGTGAAAAATGTTCAAAGCATGATGGCCAATTATGCGCACAAAGGAATTATCGAATTTGAAGATACCGGCGTTGTGATTCTGGAATTTCAAAATGGAGTCATCGGAACCATAAACTACACGGTCAATAGTTACGGCAAGAATATGGAAGGTTCCCTGACAATTTTTGGAGAGAAAGGCACGGTGAAAATCGGCGGACAATATCTGAATGAACTCGAATACCAGAATATTGAAGGTTTTCGCATAGAGAATCTTCCCGAAGGAAACCGTGCAAATAATTATGGCACCTACCAGGGCTCCATGAGCAACCATGATAAAGTATATGACAACCTCATCGAAGTGCTTCAACACAATGCTGCCATTTCGACCAGCTCATTTGAAGGTTTAAAGACTGTCGAGATCATAGAGAAAATATATAAGGCTGCAAGTCGTTCATGATGTATAATGCAACTACCGTCACATTAATAACCTGGAGGAAATTTTTTGGGGGGCATGATCAGTTTTAATCAGCTTAGAAAAAATCTTAAGAAGGATATTGGCAATTTGCCCAAGCAGAAATTTGCCATACTCTCAGATTCTTCCACACAGCTGATGGTGCAGGCGATCAGAGGCTATGGGATTGAACAGAATTTCGATATTGAGATCTACGAGCCGGAATTTAATCAGATTGACCAGGAAATATTTAACAGGTCTTCGGGTCTTTACACATTTCAACCCGCCTTCACCTTTATCCATTTCTCGACAGAACACCTGTTGAAGAAATTTTACCAGACACCCGTAACAACGAGAATTAAGTTTTCAGATGACATCATCGCTTATATCAGATCATTGGTGGAGACGCTGACTGGAAATTCTTCAACACAAATTATCCTTTCCAATTTCATTGAGATCAATGACGGCGTGTTTGGCAACTTTGCAACAAAAGAAAGCGGTAGCTCTCTTTACCAGTTGCGAAAATTGAATATGCTGCTGATGGATTTGGCCCATGCATATCCGCATGTTTTTATTTGTGATTTGCTGGCATTGCAGTCCAATCTCGGCTATGCCAACATCTTTGAAGCCAAGACCTATATTACGGCTGATATGGTTTTCAGCATCGATTTTCTTCCCTGGTTTGCAAAATCAATAATAGATATTATTGCTGCGGCGCGGGGCTTTGTAAAAAAATGCGTAATCGTCGATCTCGATAATACAATGTGGGGAGGAATTATCGGTGATGATGGAATGGAGGGAATACAGGTAGGTGATCTCGGGTTAGGCAAGGCATTTCTTGAATTTCAATATTGGTTGAAGGAGCTCAAACAAAGAGGTATCCTCATCGCCATTTGCAGCAAGAACACAGAGTCGATCGCAAAAGAACCGTTTCTCGACCACCCGGACATGGTCTTGCGGATGGATGATATTGCCATATTCATTGCCAATTGGGAGAATAAGGTCGACAATATAAGATTCATTCAATCGGTTCTCAATATTGGCTTTGATTCAATGGTATTCCTTGACGACAATCCATTTGAGCGCGAAATGGTGAGATCGGCAATACCAGCTATTGCCATTCCGGACCTGCCTGCTGATCCCGCGGAATATCTTATTTATTTGCGGACATTGAATTTGTTTGAGACGATTTCTTTTACCCAGGAGGATACCGAACGAACTTTGCTTTATCAGCTGGAGTCGCAGCGTACAGATTTTCAAAGAAGCTTCGCCAGCGAAGATAACTTCCTCGAAAACCTGGAAATGTCAGCCGACGTTGAAAGCTTTAACAAGTTTTCCTCTCCAAGAGTCGCGCAACTCACTCAAAGATCCAATCAATTCAACCTGAGAACGGTCCGTTATAGTGAAGCAGAGATCCTTTCTCTGATTTCTGCCGGTAATGTTTACACGATGTCCTTATCGCTCGAAGATAAATTTGGAAATCATGGCCTGATCGGTGCCATTATTCTTAAAGCCGTCGATGAATCAACGGTTTTTATAGATACCTGGATCATGAGTTGCCGTGTTTTAAAAAGAGGGATGGAGAATTTTACTTTGAATTGTATCGTTGAACTCGCCGCAAAGCACGGATTTATGAAGATTCTGGGAGAATATATTCCCACCAGGAAAAATGGAATGGTCGGCAATCACTACGCTGGGCTGGGATTTACTGCCACCAGTGACGATAAATGGGAATTGAAACTGAGTGATTACAACCCCAAAAAGACTTTCATCACAAAAAAGGAAAAACAAGCTGTCCATGCAAGTTGAAAATATTCTCCAGGAATTGAACCTGATATTCAGAGATATTCTTGATAATGATAAGATCTCCCTGTCACGGACGACAACCGCAGACGACCTGGAAGAATGGGATTCGTTGACGCATATTCAACTCGTCGTCGCTATTGAGAAAAAATTCAAAATTAAGTTCACGGCCGCAGAAATTCAGGGTTGGAAGAATGTGGGAGAAATGTGCGATACCCTCCAAAATAAATTGTCGCCTAAGACCTGATAAACCAGCAAAGCTTAATCTGACCAATTTCGTAAACTAACATGCTCTTCAATTCATTTGGCTTTCTTGTCTTTTTTATTGTAGTAACGACGCTGTTCTTCACCATTCCGAACAGGTTCCGATGGTCATTGCTGCTCTTTGCTTCCTGTTTTTTTTACATGTTCTTCAAGCCGGAGTACATTTTAATTCTGGCGTTTACTATTGTCGTCGACTATTTTGCCGGCATTCTTATCGAATCTGCGGAGGGCCAAAAAAGAAAGCAGTTTTTTCTGATCATGAGCCTGGTAGCGAATATCGGCGTGCTGGCAGTCTTCAAATACTACAATTTCATTAACGACCAGGTCACCGGGATCGCGAGACTTTTAGGATATGCCAATCATATTCCTTACCTGATCTGGATCCTGCCGATCGGATTGTCCTTCCATACTTTCCAGGCGATGAGCTACACCATTGAAGTGTATCGCGGGAATCAAAAATCAGAACGGCATTTCGGCATTTATTCGCTCTATGTGATGTTTTATCCTCAACTGGTGTCGGGACCGATAGAACGACCCCAGAATATGTTGCACCAATTTCATGAAGAAAAGCATTTCAGCTATGAAAATCTTTTCTACGGTTTGCAGCGGATCATCTGGGGAATATTCAAGAAAGTCGTAATTGCCGACAGGCTGGCGATGATGGTGGATTACATTTATAAAGATCCTTATCCCTGGCATGGCCTGCCCATTTTACTTGCCGTTATTTTGTTCGCGTTCCAGATCTATTGCGATTTTTCCGGCTATTCAGATATTGCGGTGGGCACGGCAAGAGTAATGGGTTACAAGTTGATGGAAAATTTTAACTACCCCTTCAGGAGCAGGAACATCACTGAATTCTGGAGGAGATGGCATATTTCATTATACAGTTGGTTCAATGATTATCTTTTTACTCCTGTTGTCATCAACAAGAGGGCCTGGGGCAGTTGGGGCGTCGTATTTGCACTCCTCGTCACTTTTTCAATCAGCGGTCTTTGGCATGGTGCCAACTGGACCTTTATCTTGTTCGGAGTGCTTCATGGTCTTGCAGTGAGTTATGAATTTCTCACGAAAAAGTACAGGAAGAGATGGTCGAAAAAGCTTCCCGTTTTTTTGTATGGCAGGCTCAGCATTCTTATCACTTTTTGTTACGCCTGCATTACCTGGATTTTTTTCAGATCAACCTCGGTGCATCAGGCCGTCTACATGTTGAAGAATCTTTTTAAGACAAATGCCAACGGTCAATATTTTTATTTGGGCGTTGCAGAGATACGGGGGCTTCCATCCACCTATATGGGTCTGCCGTTCTGGCAATTCGCGGGATCGCTGATGCTCATTCCGTTTTTATTTTTTTCCGAATGGCTTTTGTCCGGCGATAATATGAATCGGTTCAGAACGTTTCCCGTGTATTTGCGCTGGGCAGCTTTCTACATCATCATACTTTCCGTTTTGATCCTGGGTGTGTTTGATACAAAACAATTCATTTATTTCCAGTTCTGATGACAGCAAATAAAAGAAAGAAATATACGCTGCAGATTATCTGGTTCACCATCCTCGGGTCGATCCTGATCTGGTTGGTCGATGGTGCAATTCAAATTGCCGTCCGGCATTCAGATAGTGAACAAACGGGAAAAGTAAATAAGGTGATGGGGCATGAGATCGATCCCGGCATTATGGTATTTGGATCCTCTGTGGGCGAAGTTGGTATTGATGCGCCGGAAATTGCCTCAATAACCAATCAATCGGTGTACAACTGTTGTATTGATGGAACGAGATACATGCAATACCGGGGAATTATTGATGAATTTGATTCCTACAGCAAGAACAACAAATATGTGGTGATGGTGGAGAGCTATCTCAGCTTTGAAAAAATCCAGGCTGTCAATTCTCTTGACCGCTACCTTGCCTATCTGAACAATGGTAATCTTTACAACTCCCTGTATGCGATGCAGCCCGATCTTCTTTGGAAATGCAGGTATGTGCCTTTCTATAAATTTATTCCTGCAAGTCATGTTTACTACAAGAATGCTGCGGTCGGACTAAAAAGATTGATGCATCATTCAAAAGATACCGATTCACTGATGGGCTATACTCCCGCATACAAAACGCTTGATCCAGACCTCGATTCTCTCATTAAGAATACACCTCATTTTGACGTTGCTATCGATAGCGCGGTAGTAGGAAATTATATTCAAACGATAGAAAAGCTACAACGATCGGGCAGAAAAGTTGTGTTGATTCTGCCGCCTGTATTGAACAAGGTTATCAAGCAGGTAACAGATCTTGGACCGTTACGGAATACGCTAACCAAAATTGCGCAACAAACAGGTTCGGTATTCTACGATTTTTCCAATTCGGCGATCTGCGACCGCAGAGACTTGTTTTACAACAGGACCCATCTCAATGCAACAGGCTCGGCGTTTTTCAGTAAGCAGCTTGCGGATAGCATGTTGACAATAATGAACGCTCCAATAGCCAATGGAACTCAGCTATCCAATGCCGCAGTTTCACAGGAAAAATAAAAAGCATCAGTAAATGTCAAAACCCCACATGCAGACAAAAACCATCAATAAGCCGTTATTTATCGAGTCCGGCATCAGGGCCGACGTCGTCTTTGGTGTAAACGTAAAAATTGTACAACCCGTCAATTTATATGGTTGCACTATCGGCGACAATTCATTCATTGGTCCTTTCGTAGAAATACAAAAAAATGTAACGATCGGCAAAAGCACGAAAGTGCAATCGCACGCATTCATATGTGAGTTAGTGACGATCGGTGATAATTGTTTTGTCGGCCACGGTGTGATGTTCGTCAATGATCTCTTTTCTGATGGCGCGCCTGCCGGCGGTGACCAGTCGAAATGGAAAGCTACCCAAATTGGAAATCATGTTTCCATCGGCTCCAATGCAACAATACTTCCGGTGAATATTTGTGATCGAACGGTTATCGGTGCAGGAGCAGTCGTAACAAAAGACATTTCGGAACCGGGCGTCTATGCCGGCAACCCTGCGATTATGATCAGGCCATTATGAATTATTTTACAGCAATTTCAATTGCCCTATGAACATTCCATTTGTTGATTTAAAGGCGCAGTACAAAAATATTAAACCCGCTATCGACAAAGCGATAGCAGATGTAATTGAAGAGACTGCATTCATTAAGGGAAAATTTGCGGCTGCATTTGAGGAACAATTCGCCTCCGTATATGGCGTCCGGCATGTCATTTCCTGCGGCAACGGAACAGATTCCCTGTACATCATCATGAAAATGCTCGGTATCGGCGCGGGCGACGAAGTCATAACAGCAGCCAACAGCTGGATATCGAGCTCCGAAACGATTACGCAGACAGGCGCCCGCCCGGTTTTCGTCGATGCTCATCCTGACTACTATAGCATCGATGAGTCGAAGCTGGAGGAAAAAATTACTCCGAACACGAGGGCAATTATTGCCGTGCATTTGCAAGGCCAGGTCTGCGATCTTGAAACTATTCAGTCGATCTGCAAAAGCTACGATATTCATCTGATCGAAGATTGTGCCCAATCTCATTTTTCAACATTCAAAAATATCCGCGCGGGCCTGACTGGAATTGCAGGATCGTTCAGTTTTTTCCCCGGAAAGAATCTGGGCGCTTATGGCGATGCAGGTTGCATAATTTCCCAGGATGATAGTCTGGCTGAAAAATGCCGCATGTATGCAAATCATGGCGCGCTGAAAAAGCATCATCACAAAATGGAAGGCATCAACAGTCGCATGGATGGTATACAGGCAGCCGTACTCAGTGCAAAACTTCCCTATATTCTGGAATGGACGGAGAAAAGGATACAGGTTGCAAAATGGTATGATGAATATCTTGACGGTATTCCTGAAATCACGAGGCCGGCTGTCAGACCCGATTCAAAGCATACGTTTCATTTGTATGTTGTAAGGGCGAAAGACAGGGACGGGCTCAAGAACTTTCTTGGAGAAGCAGGTATCGAAACGCTTATCCACTATCCAACACCGTTACCTTTTCTTCCTGCATACAGTTACCTCGGGCATTCAGCTAAGGACTTCCCGGTGTCGGCAAAGCTCCAGAAAGAAATTCTATCCCTACCTGTTTACCCTGAAATGACGGAGGATATGGTTCAATTTGTTGCGGGGCAAATTCAGCAGTACTATAAAGCTAATCAGCCCCGTTGATGAAGCACCTTCAAAACAAAACCATACTCCTGATCTCGCCCCAGTCCTGGGGAAGAATGTTCGTATCCAAGCATCACTATGCGATCGAGCTGGCGAAACTTGGAAATACAGTTTACTTCCTGAATCCACCTGAACAGGAAAATGGCGAAACCACTGGTATCAAAATCCGGCCTTCCGGCGCGCATGACAATCTTTTTCTTATCGAACATAAACTGAATTTCCCCTACCGTATCAAATTTCACTGGATTGGATTATTCCACTTGCTTATTAAATCGCAAGTGAAAAAGATACTAAGCGCAATCGGCAGGCCTATCGATATCGTCTGGTCATTCGATCTTGGATATTTGTATCCTTTTGATTTTTTTTCAGACAATTCTTACCGGATATTTCACCCGGTCGACGAACCTGCAACCAAGGAGGCCGTCCGCTCTGCAAGAGGATCGCAGATAATTTTTTCGGTGACACAGGAGATCCTCGACAAATACAGAGATTTTCAGGTGCCGAAATACATGATCAACCACGGCGTAGCTGATTACTTTTTGGAGGCTTTTAAAGATATTGGGCAGGTGGGTAATCCCTTGCGCGTAGGGATTTCAGGTAATCTCTTGCGGACCGATATTGACCGCGCCACCCTGGTGCGAATCATTGCAGAAAATCCCGACATCATATTCGAATGCTGGGGCGCCTATCAATACAAAGAGTCGAATGTCGGTGGAGCAGATGATGAATCTCTTGAACATTTCATACATGCGCTCATGAATCACGGCAATGTATTATTGCATGGCCCCGTGAGTCCGCAGGTCCTGGCCCATGAATTTACACGGATGGATGCATTTCTTATCTGCTATGATGTAAATAAGGATCAAAGCAAGGGCACGAATTATCATAAGGTAATGGAATACCTGAGCACTGGGAAAGTGATCATCTCCAATAATATCACCACCTATTCAACCAGGCCCGACCTCGTCCGGATGGTCAGCGAAAGAGAAAATAACGATAAGCTCCCGATGTTATTTAAGGAGACAATGCATCAGCTCGGTGAATTCAACAGTG
>Ga0206955_1037_pt1 | contig 36086 bp, 27 predicted proteins | sample Alteio_BWOrgHeat_34_FD_153247 | JGI IMG/M metagenome (GOLD analysis project Ga0206955, IMG submission 153247) | Enriched cells from forest soil in Barre Woods Harvard Forest LTER site, Petersham, Massachusetts, United States -... | ecosystem: Environmental > Terrestrial > Soil > Temperate forest >...
CGGGGCGTTTTAATATGCTTTTTATAAAATCTTATTTTCCTTTTTGAGGTGCCACTGGTTGTTGTGGAGCTGGCTGCTGTGCGCCCGGGAAGCTTACAGGAGCTGCAGCGGGGGCTGCAGGTTTTGAAGCGCCATCTGTTTGCTCTTTAAATTTGTTTACCGTTGTTTGTGTACCGCCTTTTACCGATACGTTAATGGCCATTGCCAGTACCATTAAGAAAACGGCCAGGCCCCATGTTCCTTTTTCAAGGAAATCACCGGTCTTTTGTACGCCCATCAACTGTGATGAACTTGAAAAATTTGACGATAAACCGCCGCCTTTAGGGTTTTGTATCAATACTATCAGTACTAATAACACACAAACAATGATCGAAATGATCAGTAATAACTGGTACATTATATTATATTAATTGGTTTTCTTTTCTAACTGTTCTATTTTGTCTGCAAAGTAACGGCTTTTTTCCGGAAATCTCAACATCAATTTTTTGTATGATGCAATAGCTTTGTGGTAGAGCATCTGGTCGGTATAAATAGCCGCCAATGTTTCGGTTACCAGTTCATCCCTGTCTTCCGAACTTTTTTTGGCTTTGTTCTCATTATCAAGCTTATCACTGCTTTGCGGTCTTATCTGCGGCTCTTCCTTTATAAACCGTTCAATAATTACATGCTCCTTCCGCTTAACATCATAGGGAGCTTTTGGAGGCGCTGTACTTTTGTCAAGATCGTCAACCGAGGTGATATGAAAAATATTTTCAAAATACTGCTGTTGTAGTTCATCCGTAAGCTTTTTACCCTTTCTATTCGGCTGTGTATTGGCCGGAGGTGCTACATAAGGCTGGTAAATAGCCGAATGTTCTTTTCGGGTTTTATCCAGCCACCATAAAAAAGAATAAGGCAGCTTCTCGTCATTGTATTTCGATACATCGTTTTGTTCGGTTTCCGCATGGCCGGAAGAAGCAGATGCCGAAACAGTTGGCGTAGATTGTTCTGCTTCCTCATTTTCAGGGTCGGCATGCTCCCCAAACTCCTTGTCGAACGAGAAAAAACTATCCCCGTTCGCCGGTTTATAAGTCGACTGATCAGTATAATGAATATTTTCAATCCCAACTATTTCATCGTAGGTTTCATCAACGTCTTCATTTACAGCGCCATCCGTTTCCTGTAGCGTATGTTCCTTATGGTGATCTTCAGCAGGCAAACCTGTAGCTTCAAACCCTTCCACCTCATCTATAAAGGCAACAGGTTCGACCCTTTCATCTGTAACGTCTTCATTTATTTCGGCAACCTGCTCCGGAGCAGGCTCTTCGTCAATAATCGCTTCTGAAGGCTCTTCGTGGGCCAATTGAATTTCTTCAACAATCTGTGGCGCCGTAGCGATCTCCTCTTCTGCCATTACATGCTGAATTGGTTCATCGTGCCCGTTCTCCTCAACATGATGAGCAAAATGCGGTATTTCGCTTTCCGGAATTACGGATTCCATTAACTCATCCTTCTTTTCCACAACTTCATCTTCTATGTGATGAATAGTCGGCGGCGTTTCAGTTTCATCAGTAATAGTTTCAGGAATGGGTGGTGGCCCCTGTTCTTCCCCGATTCCGGCAGCATTATCTTCCTGAATCGGCGTTTCTGGTTCAGTAAAATGATGCGTTTCGGCTGTTGGTTCGTTTAAGTATGTGTTTTCTTCATGCTCACCCGGATGTTCTGTTTGTAAAATATGCTCCAACGCCCCTGATTCGGTATCAACCAGCGGCATGTTGTGGGATACAGGTTCTTGTATATGGCTTTCAATCTCATCTTCCACCGGCTGTGCCACTCTTTCATCACTAAAATGAGGTTCGCTTTGCTGAAAACTGCCATTTACAGAGATGCCGTTTTGTATAAAGATCCGTTCATCCGGTACACCTGTAAAAGTGGAAGGCGCATTGATCAGTTTAAATAATGACTTTGGATTAAAATAAACCGAAGCCTGCTTTAAATTTTTTTCTTCGCTGGCATGGGCAAGTAATGCCTGCAGGATACCGCTTTGTGGAAAATCATTCACCAGCCTTTGTAAATTATAGGCGTATAAATGGGCGTCGTTAGCCGGATTGGCTAACAATGTCCATAAAAACTCGTTCTGACTGTTATTTGAATACTGCTCCACGTGCTGAAACTACGAATTGCTTACCAATTTGCAAAGGCCTTATTAAAAATATCTTCTGTTAACTGTTTATTAATAGCTGTTATTAATGTTTGTTCCTGGGTATTAATGTCTCCGCTAAAATCCTGGTACTTGGTAAATGACTCGTCAAAACTATCATTATCTTTTTTACCTTTTTCCAAAAAGTTCTCATATTTTACCTTCACCGTAATGGTTAAACGGCTTGCCCCTGCAATAGGCGCCACATTGTTTGCCGTTGCATTGATGGATACCGGTGCAATATTATAATCGGTAATAGCACCTGACATTACCGCGTCGGCATCGCCCTGCACAATAGCAAGCTTAGTTGTATTCCGGATCCGGGTTTTCAGCGCTTCTGTAAAATTCGTACTCAAATTGTTAACCACCAGTTGGGCGTTATTCTCAAAAAACTCAACCCTTATGGTTTTCATATTGGCCGGAATAGATGCGCCGCTTAATTTTAATGAATAGCTGCACGACGGGCCAAGCAAAAATAAACCAATAACAATTATTAACAATCCGGGGATCCTCTTCATCTGAATTATAAATTTAACTCTTTTATTTTACGGTACAAAGTCCTTTCGGAGATCCCTAATTCGCTGGCGGCAAGTTTACGTTTTCCCTTATGCTTTTTTAGTGCCTTGCGGATCAGGTCCGATTCCTTATCAATCAGCGAAAGCGATTCTTCAACCTCCTCCGCATCGTGAGTTATATTGTACGGATTTGTATTGATATTATTGTTTGCAACCGGTTTTTGTAAGGTAAATTGCGGCTCATGATTGCCGGGCATTTCAATATCCCTGTATAATTGGTTTATAGATTGCGCATTGCCTGAATGATTGATAGAAACGCCTCCGTTTTCAATAATATCGGCCACAAGTTTTTTCAGTTCCACCATATCCCGTTTCATATCAAACAAAACCTTATATAAGATGTCCCGCTCCGAAAAATCTTCCTTTTGCTGATTATCCAGCCGCATAGGTAAATTTTTTCCGGTTTGTTCTGCAGGGATATAGGATAATAAGGTTTGCGCGGTTATTACCCTGTCGCGCTCAAGTACGGCCAACTGCTCGGCCATGTTTTTCAACTGCCTGATATTGCCCGGCCACGAATAATTGATCAGCACCTGCTGCGCTTCTTCATCCAACTGGATAGGCGGCGTTCGGTATTTATCGGTAAAATCTGAAGTAAATTTTCTAAACAGCAGGTAAACATCTTCCTTACGGTCGCGCAAGGGCGGGATGCGCAAGGGCACGGTGTTTAACCGGTAATACAAGTCCTCCCTGAATTTACCATTTTTAACAGCCTCGTATACATCCACATTAGTAGCGGCGATAACGCGCACATTTGTTTTTTCAACCTTTGATGACCCTACTTTAATATACTGGCCCGATTCAAGCACCCTTAACAAGCGTGCCTGGGTGCCAAGGGGCATTTCGGCAATTTCGTCCAAAAATATAGTGCCGCCATTAACGGTTTCAAAATATCCTTTACGTTCGCCAACTGCACCGGTGTAAGCGCCTTTTTCGTGACCGAACAATTCCGAGTCGATAGTACCTTCCGGAATCGCACCGCAGTTCACCGCGATAAATGGTCCGTGTTTACGCGGGCTCATCTGGTGAATGATATGCGAAAACACCTCCTTACCACTACCACTTTCGCCGGTTATCAGTACGGATATATCTGTCGGCGCCACCTGGCTGGCTATATTTATTGCCCGGTTAAGCAATGGCGAACTGCCAATGATACCGAAGCGTTGTTTTATTTCTTGTATCTCCATGTTATTAGAATCAAGAGTCAAGAACCAAGATTCAAGACAAAAATATCAAAAGGGATTACCCTTACTTAACTAAGACTGTTGAGTCTCAATTTTATTTTAAATTATCGCGAAATACAAAAATCATTTTTTGTATTTCTGATGTTAACGCCAAACAACTTTTTAGTTTTTCAGCATCACCATATTTTCGACGTTCACAAATCAGCAATTGAGTTTCCAGTTCAAATGATGACGTTAACGCTGTGGTTAGAAATTCAGCAAAGTGGTTGATAGTCCGCTTTCCAGAACCTTCTGCAATATTTGAAGGAATGGAGCAGGAAGATCGATTAATTTGATCTATCAAATTAAATCTTTCTTTATCCGGCAATCCTTCTGTATAGTAAAGAGCCAAATCCGTCAGATCCATTGATTTTTGCCAGATTTTCAAGTTCCTAAAATTGTGCATCTGATCAAATATCTTCTTTTCTTGACTCTTGGTTCTTGGCTCTTGGTTCTATATCACGTTCCCAATCAACGTAGCAGTCGTGCTCCTGTCTATCAACACGTTTACATATTGCCCGGGTTTATAGTTTTCGCCGATCGGGAAAACCACCATCGCATTATTGTCGCTTCTGCCGCAATAATCATTATTTGATTTCTTTGAAAAACCTTCTATCAGCACTTTTTGTGTTGAACCCACCTGCGCCTGTAAACGCGAAAATGAATATTGCTGCTGTTTGGCAACTACCTCTTTCAGGCGCTGACGTTTTACCGCATCGGGTATATCATCGGCATAACGTTTGGCCGCTAAAGTTCCCGGCCTTTCTGAATACATAAACATGTAAGCAAAATCATACTGCACATAATCCATCATGCTTAGTGTATCCTGGTGCTCTTCATCAGTTTCGCTGCAAAACCCGGTGATCACGTCAGTTGAAATGGCACATTCAGGGATGATCCGGCGGATAGCATCAATCCGGTTGATATACCAATCACGGTCATAGGTCCGGTTCATTAATTCCAATACCCTGCTATTCCCAGATTGCACCGGCAGGTGGATATAATTGCAAATATTATCGTACTTTTTAATGGTGTACAGCACTTCATCAGTAATATCTTTAGGGTGCGAAGTTGAAAAACGAACCCTAAGATCAGGATTGATCAAAGCAACCATTTCCAAAAGATTGGCAAAGTTGACAGAATACGCCTCACCAGCCCCCTCTAAATCTCCCCCGGTAGGGGAGACTTTGGCTTCGCTCGTGCTTAGCTTTTCTTTCGCCTCTCCAATGTCCTCCGCTTTTTCGTCTTCCGGACTTTCGGACTTCCCGACTTTCGGACTTCCCCCCCATTTATACGAATCCACATTTTGCCCCAGCAAAGTAACTTCGCGGTAACCCTGGTTAAACAGATCGGTACATTCTTTAATGATTGATTGCGGGTCGCGGCTGCGCTCACGGCCACGGGTAAATGGCACTACACAAAACGAGCACATATTATCGCAACCACGCATAATTGAAACAAAGGCGTTGATGCCATTGCTATTGAGGCGCACCGGGCTGATATCTGCATAAGTTTCCTCACGGGATAAAAGTACATTCACAGCTTTCTGGCCATCATCCACCTGGTCTATCAGGTTTGGCAAATCGCGGTAAGCATCGGGGCCTACCACCACATCAACCAATTTCTCCTCTTCTAAAAATTTCGACTTTAAGCGCTCAGCCATACAACCAAGCACGCCAACTACCAATCCCGGGTTTTTAACCTTGGCAATGGTAAACTCGCGGAGGCGGTTACGCACACGCTGTTCAGCATTCTCACGAATGGAACAGGTATTGATGAAGATGACATCAGCAACATTAAAATCCGCAGTTGTTTCATAACCCTGATCCAGCAAAATAGAGGCAACTATCTCGCTGTCAGAGAAATTCATGGCGCAACCATAACTTTCAATATAAAGTTTGCGGCCATTATTCTTAGCCTTTTTTGTTTCCAATACAAGGGCTTCACCCTGCCTGCTTTCGTCGTGCACTTTATCTGTAATCGCCAGATCCATCATCTATTTAAAAAATTGGTCTACAAAAATACATAAAATTTAAATATAAGATGACATATTGTCAGTAATAACAAAATCCTTACATGCTTGTTATAAAACCTGATTAACTAACGCCGTGAAACAAAAAGAATTAACTACCCGAAAAAAAATACGGATCTGGCCAATAGTTTTATTGGGAGTTGTTATCCTCATTGGCGGCGCCTGTTATTATTTGTATAACGAATACCTGACCGGAAACCGGTGGAAGCCGGTTTTGCAACGACAACTGAAAGAACTGGTGCTGCGGTCGAGCGATAGCCTTTACCATATAGAATATTCGGACTTTGACCTTAACATTACCTCGGGAAATGCAACCCTTTCAGATTTCCGGCTGATCCCGGATACCGCCGTTTATGAAAAGTTAGTGAGACTTAAAAAAGCACCTGACAACCTGTTTATTCTTAGCGTTAAAAAACTGTCTATCAAGAATATAGGCGCCCGCAAAGCTTACAGGGAGAAAATACTGGATATAGACAATATAACCATCGAAAAACCAAACCTCACCATTATAGGTAAACGCTACAAGTTTAACGATACTGTAAGAGTTGGCAAGCCCAAAACACCTTACCAGATATTGAAAAAGGTGTTTAAACAAATGCGGATAGATTCTATTTCATTAAAGGATATCAGTTTAAATTACATCAATAAGAACAAGCCCATCACTAAACATACCTCGTTAAAACACCTGGAGATTGATATTTCGGATGTTTTAATTGATTCATTATCGGGGTCGGACCCATCAAGGTTTTATTACACAAAAGGGATTAATGTAACCGTTCATGATTACCACATAGCAACCCCTGATAGTCTATATGATGCCCGGGTAAAGAAAATCTTTTTTTCGACCTCCGAAAGAAAAATTATACTGGATAAAGTATCCCTTTTGCCGAGGTATAGCAGGGAAGATTTTTATAAACAAACCGGTAAAACCGGGGACATTTATACTTTAAAGTTTAAACAGATCGCTATAAATGATATCGATTTGCAGGATTTTTTACGCGCCCAGGTTTTGTATGCCGGGGTAATGAATATAAACAATCCCGATGTACAGATATACACAAACAATGCTTTTAAAGGAAAAACGGGGATAAAAACAGGAATGGATCCGCAGCAGTCTCTTCAGCGGGTGGCGTTAGATCTGCGCATTAAGCGCATCAATATAAAAAACGCAAAGATCAGTTATTCAGAAACCGACAAGATAACCAACGCAACCGGTGAAATACTATTTACCCATACCAACGGCTATATTTTAAATGCGACCAATGACGACGATCAAAAAAAGCGAAATCCTTATATGAGGGCATTTATCAATACGCAGTTTATGGATGCAGCGCCATTAAGCGTTAATTTTAAATTCAACCTGGCGGCAAAAGACGGCGCCTTTAACTATTCAGGTGAATTGGGCAAGTTTGACGGAAAGATAATGGACAAGTTGGTGAAACCTTTGGCCATGGTACACATTCAATCGGCCGATATTGAAAAGCTTGATTTTAACGTTAATGCAAGTAACTATAGCGGTAAGGGGCACCTGGAGTTTTACTATAAAAATTTAAAAATTCAGCTCCTTAAAAAAGTAGATGGAAAAGACGAATTGCAAAAGCAGGGATTCTTTTCGGCCATAGCAAATAACCTGATCATTGAAAAAAACAACCCCGGCAAGGATAGTGTATTAAGACCCGGCCCCATTGATTTACAGCGCGAACCCGACGTATCGTTTTTTAGCTTTTTATACAAGGGATTACTGGATGGTATAAAACCGGCGGTAGGTTATGATAAAAAAACAGAGACCCAGGTTAACACTGCTATCGTAAAAGTTAGTAATTTGGTAAACAAAATAAAAGAATTCAAAGAAAAGCGAAAAGAACGCCGCGAACAGCGTAAAAATGCGCGGCAGGCAAAGAGAGATTCATTAAATAAAATAAAAGAAAACAAAGGCGATTAATGGCGTTAGGATTATTCAGGCGAAAATGGCACAAAGTTACCACGATGATCGTTGCTATACTCGTTTCCCTTATTTTAATTCTTTCCATATTCGTAAATAGCTATTGGTCACCTATATTATCGTCAAAAGTTAAGGAAGTTGTATTAAAAAGCAGCGATGGCCTTTATACCGCAAACTTCTCCTCAGCCGAACTGCATGTGATCAGGGGTTCGGTAGATATTTACAATATTACCTTTAAACCCGATACGGCTGTTTATAACCTCAGAAAAAAACAAAACCTGGCGCCAAACAATCTTGTTGAGCTGCATGTAAAGCGGCTTACCTTAAATCATATCCACCCTTTTAAATTATACTTTCAGCATCAACTGGAGATTGGTGAGGTTTTGATGGAAGAACCTGTGGTGAAGATCAGCTATCAGCTAAATCATAAAAAGGATACGGTATTAAAAAACTATAAAACCGCCTGGCAAAAAATATCTAAAAACCTCCATTCTATTCATATCGGGAGCATCCTTTTAGGCGATGTAAAACTCAAATACGATGACTATTCAGGTAATAGCCTGGCTGTCACTGAATTTAAGGAGATGAATTTGAGTGCAAAAGACCTGCTAATTGACTCTGCTACCCAAAAAGACACATCGAGATTACTGTATTGTAAGGACATCATCCTGGAGTTGAACAACTATGCTTCAAAATCGCCAAACGGGTTGTACTCTTATAAGTTCAGTCACCTTAAATTGTCTACCAGGCAATCCAGGTTAAATATTGAGGGGCTGACGCTTACCCCAATAAAAACCGACGCTTTTTTTTCAAAAAGCGACAGGGACAAGTTCACAATAGGGCTTGATTCATTGCAATTAAATCATTTTGATTTTTTAAATTATCATAAATACCGCCTGATCACTGCGTCAAGCCTTTATTTAAGCAGAGGGAGTATTGAGGTATTTGGTAACCCTAATCATAAAACGCCAACATCCGACAGGGTGGCGACTTTCCCCAACATAGGGCTGTTTAAAATAAACGCGGACATGGAGATTGATACCGCCATCCTGCAGCATATTGATGTGCTTTACAGCGAATTCAACGAAAAATCAAATAAAACGGGCGCCATCTCTTTTAATAATACCAGTGGTCGTTTTTTAAATATTTCTACCAGGCCGTCTGTGCTGCAAAAAAACAACATTTGCTCCATCGACCTTAACACCTGGTTTATGAACCAGGGCAAACTTAATATTGGCTTCGCTTTTAATTTAACCGATCCTGACCATTCGTTTACCTATAAAGGCCACCTTGGGCCGATGAACCTGAAAGTGCTCAATTCGGCAACCAGGCCCCTGACGATGATCAAAGTAAACTCGGGCACGCTTACCCAATTTGATTTTGACATCAAAGCCAATAGCACACAAAGCCGGGGGAAGATCACTATGCTGTACAATAACCTTACGGTAAGTTTATTAAAGCCAGACAGCGTGCTGAATAATTTGCGGGCCCGGCCAATTGAATCGTTATACGCCAACGTGTTTATTCTTAAGCATGATAACCCGGATATTGCCGGCGGCGTACCCCGGTCAGTATTTGTTACAGAAACCCGCCCGCCGGAAAGCCCGTTTTTTAAGTTCGTCTGGAAAACCCTGTTAAGCGGCATAAAGCCGGCCGTTGGCCTCGACAAAAAAAAGCTGGCACAGGTTATTGCCCTCGTAAATCAAATGGCGATAGATAAACAGGATCGCCTTGTAAAAAAACAACTGCGGATACAGCGCCGCGAGGAGCGCCGCAAAAAAAGAGAAGAAAAGGGTTTAGAGATTAGTAATTAACGACTGAAGATCAGGTTAAGACAATTTATTTGTATTGTTTAAAACTTAAAATCGTCCGGGCCGTGCAACACTTTTGTATTTGGTTACATCTTATCATTAAAACAACCATTATGAAAAGATTAACCTATACAATTTTCGCGGTAATGCTGGTAATTGCCGCAAGTTTTAAAGCCTCGGCGCAATCGGAAGAGAGCCGCCAGGTTTCGGGGTTTCACAGCATAGCTTCGGGGGGGCCGTTTAATGTACATGTAAACATCAACGGAACTGAAAGCCTTAAAATTTCAGCCTCGCCCGATATCATCAAATTAATTGAGACTGTAGTTGAAGATGGCACATTGAAGATCAAGTTCAGAGACCATCTAAAATCGGGAGAAGGGAATTCCGATGGCCCGATAGACATTTACATAACCGCGAAATCACTTTCAGCATTGGTCCATTCGGGCTCAGGCTCTATCAAGGTTGAAGGCGCGGCGGTAAGCGGCGAGGACGTAAATGTGGTTTTAAGCGGATCAGGTAATATAGAATCAGCCGTTAAATCCGATAATCTGCAAGTTACCATAAGCGGTTCAGGCACTGTCCACCTAAACGGGAGCGCCGATAATACCAAAGTCGTTATCAGCGGATCCGGAGATATGAAAGGGAAAGAATTAAAAACCAATTCCGCTTCAGTAACGATTGCCGGTTCAGGAAATGCTTATTTCAATGCTGATAAAACAGTTTCTGCCCATATTGTAGGCTCAGGCAACGTGGTTTATTCAGGCAATGCAACCATTACCGATAGCAGAACGGTAGGTTCAGGAGGTGTAAGTAAAGAGGATTAGGTTAGAGATTAGAGGCTGGGGATGAGTCCGGAAGTCAGTAAAGTCCGGAAGTCCGAAAGAAGCTGCAACTAACGTTCGCCAGCTGGCTGATAACTTAAGTAATATAGAATGAAATAAATGAAGCCCGGTTGAAAAAAATTCAACCGGGCTTTAATTTTTTATATTGACCTACGCGTATGCGTTAAAGAAGTAGTCTGGAACTTCCAAACCCGCCCCAATGACGAATGACCAATGACTAATGACCAATGACTAATGACCAATGACTTAATGACCTAATGACTACCCCCCTATTGCAACAACAGCTTCAGGTTAATGCCGAAAGTGGTAAAGGCTGTATTAAATGTTTGGGAAGTATATGGTCTTGTGATGTTTGAATCATAAAATAAGTTAAGGTTAAAATGCTGGTTGATCACGTAATCAACCGATGGCCTTACCGTAATATTCTCCGCTCCCGACGATACCTGGGCTTGTTGTATATCTGCCTGGTAAATAAGGTCCTTGGTACTTTGCAGCGAAAAATCGATCTTAAAGTTAACATCATTTTTTGCCCGGCTGCTAAACAAACCAAACGGGAAATGGAAATCTTTATCATGATATCCCCATCCTAAAACCAATACATGCTGATTTTCCTGTGCCAGTTGGCTGTTTAAAACACTGAGACTTAAAGAACGGCTTTGACGGTATTCAACATTTGCGGTCATGCTGTTTTTAAACCGGGCATTTAAACCTAACAACGGAACAAATTGCTCGAAAATAGTGACTGTTGAAAATTGATACAGCGGTAAAAAATCATTATTGGCATCCCTGGAGCTTACTGCGCCGTTGGTAGCCTGGTATTGCAACAGGGTGCTGTAGCCGCTCACATTGTATGACGACCGGTAGCCATGTGTAATATCAAATGACTCGAAAATCTCGGCAAAGAAAGGGATGTGGCTCAACCCATTGTAAGTTACCTGCCAGTTGGGTATCGGGATAGCAGGGAACTGGCTTAAATTGGCCGATGCCGCACTTTTGCCGGTATAGGCAGCCAGGAATGCCGGAACAAGTACATTCTGCGAATTGGCGCTATATCCATCGGCGTAACCGTTGGTAGGTGCGCCTGTTGAATTGGGGTTTTGGGCACCCAGCCTTTGAGAAATTATACTCCGGTTATTTTCAAATTGCTGGAAAGTAGCAGAGGTATTGTTTACCCCGCTGATCTTTGAAAACGCAGTACCGATGGTCATATAGGATATACTGTAATCGCCGGTTGTAACGGGGTTGTAACTCTGTATATCGTTCGATCCGTCAATTGATTTAAAATTGGTTTGATAAGTATGGTCCTGTGTTTTAAAGGCGCTTAATTCTATCCTTAAATCTTTTATCGGTTCAATAGTGCTTTTAAAATTAAGTGCCTGATTATATGTGGTAACGTAAAGCTGGTTTTGCAGGGTGTCGGTGCTTATCCAGCCGTGAGAAAGGGCCGTAGCACGCAGGTCCCCTTGTCCGCCCAATAAAAACCCGATACCTGGCGCACCATAATTCAGGTCCTCGCCCAAAAAGTTTGATTGCGGCAGGTAGCCGGGTATAAAAGTACCGTCTGTCCGCGTGAAGGTTGCACTCACGTTTTTAATACTGGTTACCAATCCTACCCAAAATTTATTCAGGTTATCTGTGTTATCCTTGCTTTTTGACCTTTTTACAAACCCAAACTTATTATAAAGCATATCAAAATTCAGCGTAGGGTTAATTACAATAGTACGCGTGTTTGCAATGCTGTTGCCCACATCATATTGAGGATCGTCAATAGCAAACAAAGGCTGGCCCTGCCAGTGGAACGTAGTTTGGTAACGCGTAGTTACCCCTACCCAATCCATCCCGGGGATCTTGCTTATCGGCGGCGTGTAGTTTATAGTTACACTATGGTTATAATTGGTTGTGCGGCCAAGGTTCAAGATGTTATGCCACAGGGTATCCAGTTTTAAGCCATTGAGTGCGCCGTAAGGCTCATCAACTGTAGCCAGGTTTGTGGCATCAATATCCATGGACAATGATTTGGTCAAGTTCCATCCGAGGCCATAAATCCGGGTAACGGTAAATGTTTTGTTAAAAGTGGTAGGTATTGGCACCGTCTCTTCCGGGTCGTTATTTCTTGGGGTATTTTCCGAGTAGAACCGGTCAAAACTGATGCTGAAATTTAACCTCGACGGCCACAAACTTAAATTGATATCGCGCAATAATGCCAGGGTATTTTTCTTAATGATCTTGGCAAACGGCGTTATATATTTAGGTTGATCGGTAAAATTGTAAGCCAGGGCAATCTTATATGTTTTCTCCTCGTCGTTCTGCGTAGTAAAATCATGGTGCTCATATTCGCTGTAGGCAAAAGTGGCGTTCCAGTTTTCCAGGTCCCAAACATGCGGCTTGGCTTTGGGGTCTGATTTTGTTTTGTGGATATTGGTAAAGTTGATGCTCTTGCGCGTGGTATAATCTTCCGCAGCATTTTTTATCGAGTCGCGTTTTTGAGATGTTTGTGCAGCGTTCAGGGATTGTGATAATAAAATATCAGGCGAAGCCGGATCGTATTCAGGCGTGCTGATCTGAGTAGAGACATTTACATAAGCCGGTATATGCACGCCGCTTTTATCAGGGAAGAACTTTCCGAGTTCAACATTTGCCGCAACGTTATAGCCTGATATGTCATTAAGGCTGCGATCCTCCATTCGCGAATCCAAAGTTCCGAACCCGGCGGTGGTTTTATTACCGGAAACGGTTATATCTGCAAAGTCAGCTAATTTGGCGTTTACTTTTCCAATAGCCGCCCAGCCCCCTTTTTCATTAAAATCCGTTGCGCGTAATTCATCAAACCAAATCATTCCTGATTTTGGCATACCATCGTCGGTACTGGTTGTCGACGACGTTTTTATCGGGTTGCGTACCCCAAGCATTATCGTACTAACCAGGCCCAGGTCAGGTTCGCCAACTATGGTAATGGTATCGCGCCCGTCGGAAACCTTAAACGGCAGGGTAAGCGGCCATGGCTGTCCGTGATACCTGGCATTGTTACGGGCAAGCTTGGCATTGGTTAATTTTGTAAGCGTCAGGTCAAGCTCATTAGCTGCGGGCCATATTGCATTCGGATCCGAGGTGCCTGGCTGTGTTACCTGCAACGGTATTTCGTATTCGTAATAGTTATTTATATAATCAGCGCCCAGCCTGATAAAAGCATTCAAATCGTTGTTTTTCAACGTTGACGTTGTTAATGCTTCGGCATGTATAAACATTTGGAGTTGCTTGTACTGGCGCAGGTCATTGCTGAATAGTTTAAAGGCTGCCCGTGAATAGCCATCGGCCAGATTTGTAACTTTCAGGGATAGCGACTGCTCGTTCAACCTGGTATTTGCCTGTAAATTGCTGTAGTCTATCTGGCGCGTTATACCCGGAGGCACAACGTACGGTATCGGCGACTGGGCGCCATTCTCTTCAATATTTACAGTCTCAACATCAATGGTTGAGTTATCCAGCGGGGCGTTGGCAATATCCGAAATTACATTTGCCGGGTTAGCTTCAAGGTTAAATGCACGCCATTCGCCGCGTACCAACTGCATACTCGCAAACCTTAGTATAGCTGTATCTGCGAAATTGGTAAGATAGGTACGCATGTACCTGATAGATTTAAAATCCTGGATCCCTCCTATGGCTGTCTGGTACGAATTGATAGGCACCCTAAACTGGTACCAATTTACAGTAGTGGTTGTTCCGTTAGGCAATTTAACCTGCGAAGTAACTTTATCGGTTACAAAGCCCTGGCCCACAACCAGCGCTTGCGGACTAAGATGTACCTGGTATTCAAAATACTCGTCATCCTGGTCCATATTATTATCGTGGTTAACATCCTCGCCATCAGGTATGGCAGTTGCTGCAGATGTTTGCAGTCCAAGCAGTGCCTGCGATTGCTGCGCCGTTGGCGAGTTGCCTTCGGTACCGTTATATTTACTGTAACGGGCCAGAATGCCGGCGCCGGCCCTGTCGAGCTGCGGGCCCTGGTAATACTGATAGTCATCCGAGGCCGGGTCGTCGGCAAAATCGTTCCCGGCCTGTGCTGATAACTGCCCTTTTACCTTTTGTACAACATTAGCAAATTTCACCCTTTCAGCGGCATCACCGATCCCGTCTAAACCAACATCCTGCAATGCACGGGCGTTGGGGTCACTGTCAAACGTATTCACCACAGGTTGAATAGTTGGCACCCTGCCCCAAACCGTTTCGGTTGTGTTGGTTGTGCTTCCATCGGCTGGCAAACCATTTTCCTGGCCTTTTTGCCCATCTTTCAATATATCTTCGGATATATTACCGAGGTTAAAATACAGGTCGCCGCCTGTTGAATTTGGTTTGTTTATAAAAGGGTCAAGCAGCCAGAATTCGATATACTGAACATTCAGGTCCTGGAAATCGCTGGAATTTATCCCCCTGAATATACCGCCCCAGCGGGAAGTAGGATTTTGCAGCGTACCATCGTTATTTAAACCTGTAGTTGTAAAATTGTATGGCCCGCGAACCATAGGATAAAAGGCAAGGTCGAGGGTGGCCAGCGGCAATGGTTGGCCGGTAGGCGATTGCTTAAACGGAAAAACTTCCGTTTGCAGTACCTGTCTTACATAATTGTTCGACAACTCGTTCCGGCTGACGGGGATGGTGGTGCTGGTATAAAATATTGGGTCGATATTATAAAATGCCAGGCGCGCCCGGTTATAGCCGTAACTCAAGTCGTTAAAATGGCTGTATTCCGGAAATTTTTTCAGATTCTCCGGAACCCCGGAAATTTGCCATGTATTGGCTGCGCTGACATCAATCACCGACTGGCTGTTCTCAAAATCGTCCAGGTATGCCGTTCCGTTTTTTGACCCTGCAAAATTAAGCGCCGAAGGGCTGCCCGGTATCAATTGCGCAAACTCGCCGTTAAAACTAAACGAAGAAGGGACTTTTGTATGAATAAATGGAATTTTATCAACCAGCCTGGTTAAAAACCTTGAAGGTGAATTATAGTTAGCATCAAAACCTACCATCGTATTAGAGATAGACTCCTGCCCTATTACCTCATTTTGGGTTATGGGTTGTTCGGTTAAGTGCATTAAGGTTGCGCCAAGGCTTAATTTATCATCAACCTTATAATCTAACCGGGTGCCAAAAAGTGATTTTTGCTGAACGCCAAAAAGCTCATTGTTTTCAACTTTAACCGTTATAGGCTGCCCCGACGCCAGCAACGACTGGTTTAATATAGTTATGCGGCCTGCATTGTAATCAATTGTATAGTCGGTCCCTTCAACCATTGTGGTGGCGCCGGCATTTACAATTACCGAGCCCTGCGGTATATTAACCGCATTTAGCTGGTAGGATGACCCGCTTGTTGCCGAGTACGTGCCCGAGATGGTGTACCTGTTTAAGTTAGGGAACAACTGCTTCGCCGTCGTCTGCGTTGAATCATAAAGGGGCTGATATACGTAACGGCTCACCAGGTTTTGTTCTCCCGGTAAAAACTGTTTGGTAAGGTCGGCCCCGAAAGGCTCGAGGGTTGGAAAGATAAGTATGCCGTTATTTGAATCAATAGTCACTCCTTCCAGGTAATCAAAATAGCCATCGGGCTGCTTATTCTGCTGCGCATCGAGGTTATCCAGGCCCAGGTTTTGGATCCAGAGCTTACTTTTCAGGTTCTGGCCTTCTTCCATTACCTCCTTTTGGATGCCCGATTTATCATCAAGCCTCGAAACGGTCATTTTAAAATTCTGAGGGCTTATCTGGAGTGCATTTAATGAATAAATATTTTTCATCATTAAATTCCAGGTCGGCAGCGCAGTTTTTAACAATTGGTTCTTCAGCAATTTTACATACAGCACTTTACGCGTAGTTGGATTTACGGGCTGGTCGCTTGAGAATTCACCCACCTGGTATTGTAAGCCGTTATAGGTATATTGATAGGCGACACCCAGCACTTCGTCGTTGTTCAGCGGGGCGGTTAAGGTGATATAACCCAGTTGCGGGTGCAGCGTAAATTCCTTTGATGTCAGCTGCCTGGCATAAGTTAATTTGGCATAATTGTCTGAAGACCCCGAAGTAGCAAAATAAGATGCTATGCTATTTTGAGGGTCGTAGGTTAAACGGGCGCTGGCAGGCAAATTGCGGAGCAATGAGTTTGATTGCTGCGGAAAACCTGGTGACGTAGTACCGGCGGGCAGACCCGAAAAACCGGCGCCGCCACGTACCAGCGTGGTATTATAGGGCTTATTTTCGCCTAAGTCTAAAAATGCAAGTACATCGCGTGAATTTGTGGTACTGTTTACCCGGTTGGTTATCCAAACCTCAATTTTTGTAATGTTGACATTTGAACTGATAATGGGAATATTAGCAAGGGCGGCGTTATAATTATTTCTGAAAAATTGAGATAAAAAGAAGTGCCTGTTGGCATCATAATCAGCAGAGGTAAGTTTAAATGATCCCTGCTGCGAACCATTTGTAATGGTGATGGTTTGCGCCTGTGACCGTTGTTGCGAAAAAATACTGGTTACCTGGAGCTTGCCGAATTTTAATTTTGTTTTTATACCGAATAAGGCCTGGCTGCCGGTTATCAGCGTAGTTGGAAGGGGCATGCTAACCGTACCCATTTCAATTTTCTGAATAATCTCATCCGGATGACCGGTATATTCCAGCTTTATCTGGTTCTCAAACTGAAACTGGGCATCTGTGTTATAGTTAGTTGTAATTTTCAGTTTATCACCTACGGTACCTGTTACATTTAGCTGGATCTTTTGGTCCATATTAAAATTAAACTGGTTCCGCTGAATGGTATTGAAAAGGGGGTTATCATTTTTATTGATCTGGCCCGCCAATATAGCTTCAGCAGAACCCTGCGGCCTGAAATTGATATTTGAGCCGCCAAAAATTTGTTCAAAAGCCTGACTGTGGATCTTTATAGTTGGAATAAAACCTGGCTGCTGCGATTGATAGGTATAAGTATCAGAGAGTTGTTTGAAATATTTACGTTCATTTTCACGCTCCAGTAAGGATAGGTATTCGGCAAAGGTTAGGTATTGCGGAGGCCTGTACAAAAGGTTTCCAACACGCTCATACAAAATATAGCGATTGGTAACCGCATCATATTCAATGGTGCGTACCAGGTTGGGCGGATCGACATCAAAATTTCCTTTTAGTAAGCGCTGGTTATTTGATTGAGGAAGGGTTACAGGCACAGTAACAATTACAGAATCTTTTTTTTTACCCGTACCTGCCTGTTGGGCAAACGCCTGCCCTGCCCCGCATAGCGCAGAAATCAATATAATAGCTAAAAATTTTGGGGTAAAAATTCTTATCAAGTTTTAGTGAAAATAGTACGTAATTATAAACTTTTTAAAGCAAACTTTATTAATTGTTCGACTGTTATGTCGGCATTATTTTTATTTATTTCCTGATCAAGTACCTTTTCGGCAGCCTGCCGCGCAAAACCAAGCATTACCAATGCTGATAAAGCCTCTTCTCTTACTGTTTTATTAAGCGGCAAAGTACTTAACGTATCCGGGCCTTCTTTACGCAGCTTATCCTGAAGTTCGAGTATGATGCGCTGCGCCGACTTAGGCCCGATGCCTTTGATCCGCTGTATCAATGAAACATTACCTGAAATGATCGCGTTTTGTATTTCTTCGGGGGTTATTGATGATAGCATCATCCGGCCTGTATTAGGCCCGATGCCTGAAATTGAAATAAGGTGCAAAAAAAGGCGGCGCTCACCCTCGTCAGCAAAACCATATAGGGTATGCGCATCCTCTTTTACATGAAGCCAGGTAAAAAGTTTACAACGCTCGGCAGTGCCAAGCCGCGAAAAGGTATTTAATGAAATATTAATATGATAACCAACACCTCCGGCATCAATCACCACAAAAGCAGGGCTTTTAAAAACTAATTTTCCATCAATATAGGCGTACATATTTTGTTTTTCGTTAATTCAGGTAAAAGGCGAAAAGTAAAAGGTTATAGGTTTTTAACAACCATCTCTTTTTTGATCAAACTATATCGGCAACAACTGTCTTATGCCGGCAAAAACGTTAAAATTTCAATTTATCAAAGTGCTAAATTAATATTTTACCCTTCGCATTTTGCTTATTTTTAAACATTTTCCTTCTCTTTTTCCTGGGCATCAACAACGGCTATGGTTATCATATTTACAATTTCCCTCACCGAGCTGCCCAACTGCAATACATGGACCGGTTTTTTTAACCCAAGCAATATAGGCCCAACGGCTTCGGCGCCTCCCATTTCCTGCAATAACTTGTAGGCAATATTGCCTGACTCAAGATTCGGAAATATAAGCGTATTTGCCGGCTTGCCTTTTAGCGTGCTGAACGGAAAATTATCAGCAAGCAGATCGGCATTTAAGGCGAAGTTGGCCTGCATGTCGCCGTCAACTACCATATCGGGGTATTTCTCGTGCAGAATGCTTACCGCTTCCCTCGTTTTTTCGGGTATAGGGCCATCATTCGATCCAAAATTTGAATATGATAATATAGCCACCCTTGGGTTTACATTAAACTGCCTTACCGAATGCTCAATCAGAACGGTAATATCTACAAGGTCCTGCGTAGAAGGATTTACATTAACTGTAGTATCGCCAAAAAACACCGGCCCTTTTTTGGTGATCATCATATACATCCCTGCAACACGCCGGACACCCGGTATGGTGCCTATAATTTGCAAGGCGGGCCTTATGGTAGTAGCATAATCTTTTGTTAAACCTGAAATAAGCGCATCAGCCTCACCAAACTGCACCATACAGGCTCCGTAATAATTACGATCGCTCAGCAATTTTCTCGACTCTGATAAGGTTATGCCTCTTCTCTGGCGGTTGCGGTATAAATAATCGGAATATTCGTCGATATGGTCGCAGTGCTCTTTGCTATCTATAATTTTAACATCGCCCAGGTCTATTTCGTAGTCCCGCATTATTTGTTTTATTTTTTTCACGTTTCCAAGCAAAATGGGCGTAGCAATACCCTCTTCCTTTACAATCTGGGCGGCCCTTAAAATTTTGTAGGTATCGGCTTCCGCAAAAACGATGCGTTTTGGGTTCTGGCGTGCTTTATAAGTTAAATTGCGTAATAATTTATCATCGATACCAATTCTTAACCTTAGTTCTTCGGTATAGGCATCCCAATCAGTAATAACTTTGCGCGCCACGCCCGATTCAATTGCCGCATGTGCCACCGCCGATGAAACTTCGGTAATTAACCGGGGATCCATTGGCTTGGGGATAATATAATCGCGGCCAAACTTAAGGTTAGTGGTATTATAAGCAAGGTTAACCGCCTCCGGGATAGGTTTTTTTGCCATTTCGGCAATCGCTTTAACTGCGGCTATCTTCATTGCCTCGTTAATCGCCGTTGCACGCACATCAAGCGCGCCCCTGAAAATATACGGGAAGCCCAAAACATTATTTACCTGGTTTGGAAAATCAGACCGCCCGGTAGCCATAATGATATCCTTACGGGTAGCGGTAGCCAATTCATAGCTTATTTCGGGATCGGGATTGGCCATTGCAAAAACAACCGGGTTTTTTGCCATCACCTTCAACATGTCGGCGGTAACAACATTTCCTGCCGACAAGCCAATAAAGACGTCAGCATTTTTCATTGCTTCTGTTAATGTTTTCGCATCCGTCCGGGTAGTGGCAAATGCCAGCCTTATCTCATCCAGATCCGTCCGGTCGGGCGTTATTAAACCATTAATGTCAAACATTACCAGGTTTTCCTTTTTAACGCCCAGCGCCAGGTACATTTTTGAACAGGAAACAGCCGCAGCGCCTGCGCCGTTCACCACCATTTTTATTTTATCGAGCTTTTTTCCTTGTATTTCGCATGCATTGAGCAACGCTGCGCCGGATATGATGGCCGTTCCGTGCTGGTCATCGTGCATTACCGGAATTTTCATTTCGGCTTTTAACCGCCGTTCAATTTCAAAACAGGTTGGGGCCGAAATATCCTCAAGGTTGATGCCGCCAAATGTAGGCTCCAGGGATTTAACAATGTTTACAAATTCATCAACGGTTTTCGCGTTAACTTCAAGGTCAAAAACGTCAATATCAGCGTAAATTTTAAATAACAGCCCTTTCCCCTCCATTACGGGTTTACTGGCTTCGGGGCCTATATTGCCAAGGCCGAGCACTGCCGTGCCGTTAGTGATTACCCCAACAAGGTTACCCTTGGCGGTATATTTATAAACGTCATCAATATTATCAGCGATGCGGAGGCATGGTTCGGCAACTCCCGGCGAATAAGCCATGCTAAGGTCCCGCTGCGAGTTGGTAGGCTTGGTTGGTACAACCTGTATCTTTCCGGGGCGGCCTTTTGAATGGTAATTTAACGCGTCCTGGTTCCGGGTAGGTTTATTCATCTTCTCAGTTTCAAGTGGCAAAATTACGATTCTTTTTTTCCGAAAGAGAAAAAAGGTGAAAGGAGAAAGCTAAAAGGGGAAAGGTAAATACTATATTAAATGTCCAACTCAGTTAAAGTCACTGACTGGAGAAACTGAAATTCAAATCCGAAATCGAAAATCCGAAATCCGAATTCAATTATCCTTTGCTGATCTTAATAGTCATCCCTGGTTGAAGCTGTCCCTTTTTCAAACCATTTAATGCCCTTATCTTTTCAACAGAAGCCCCGTCAAATTTGGAAGCTATCCCGCTAAGTGTATCTCCTCTTTTAACTTTATAGGTAATATAATTATGGCTGTGTTTTGGTGTTGCTTCATTATCAGGCTCATCCCCTGTCTCCTTAAGCTTTAGCTTCTGACCCACAACAGCTTTGTTGCCATGCAAATGGTTCCAGGCTTTCAGGTCCTGTACTTCAATGCCGTAGTTATCGGCTATATCGGTCAGGGTTTCCCCCCTCCTTACTTTATGGTAAAGCGGGCGGTTTTCTGTCTTGTGTTCAACATACGCAACATGCATTGCAACCGGGGCAGTTGCGTTTATACTGGAATTGTTTAATGCATCATAGAGTGCGCCAAACTTACTTTTATCTACCTGCGGGATGATCAGCCTGCGGGGTAAAGTCGCAGTGCCATTAATTATTTGCCTTTTATAGGCGGGATTAAGCATTGTAAGCACGCTGATATCAACGTTCAATACCTGGGCCACTGAACCCAGGGAAACATATTTATTTACTAAAACCGTATCGGTTTTTAAAGCAAAATTGCAGGCCTGGGGTACTATGTTGTGCTGAGAATAATAATTCATTAAATAGGTAACAGCGATAAAAGCAGGAACATATCCTCTTGTTTCGACAGGCAGGTACGGGCGAATCGACCAAAAATCGCTGGCGCCGGCCTTATCTATTGCATGCTCAACATTACTTTTCCCGCAATTGTATGAGGCAATGGCCAATAACCAATCGCCAAACTCTTCATAAGCATCTTTTAAATAAGCGGCGGCGGCATAGGTGGCCTGTATCGGGTCGCGTCTGTCATCTACATAATCGTCCATATTAAGGCCATAAAGCCTGGCCGTAGTAAACATAAACTGCCAGGGGCCGGTGGCGCCTACCCTCGAAACCGCATAAGGATCGAGTTTTGATTCAACGATTGATAAGTATTTTAATTCATCAGGAATCCCGGCGTCTTTAAATGCTTTTTCGTAAATGGGGAAGTAATATTTGGTTAAACCAAGCACACGGCCCATTTCTTCGCGGTTATGCGCATAGATCTCTATATAACTTTGCACATATTCGTTATAATCCAGGGGAACATCTTTTTTGATGGAATCAAGGCGCTTTTTAAATATGTTATATTCTCCGTTTAAGGGGGCGGGTTGATTTACAATCGGAAGAATAACGGTATCCTGCTGGTCGGCTGGGTTAAAATCGTAATGATTTTTAACCGGGGAAGTTGTTTTGAGTGATAAATCAGTTGAAAGCGATTCTGAATAAGAGGCGGCTTTAACAATTTGCAGCAATAATAAGCAGAAAATTAAAGTAGATATTCTCTTCATCCTTTAAAATTTTAACCAGGGGAGATACTTATTTAGATCAATATTTTACTAATTTATTAATTTTTTTAAAGTTCGAGGAAATATTTCGAAAAATTTAACAATTCCTTTTCTTCAAAATGCCTCGTAAGTAATTGTAAACCTAACGGCAATCCTTTACTATTATTGCCCGTTGGTAAAGAAATTGCCGGTACGCCCGTTAATGACGCTTGTACGGTAAAAATATCTGCAAGGTAAGTTACAACAGGATCTTTTTCTTTTCTGCCGATAGGAAAGGCCGGCTCGGGAGCGGTAGGGATCAGGATAAAATCGTATTCCTTTAAAATAGCATCAGTTTTTTCCCTTATCATGCGCCGTACCTTTTGGGCTTTCGCAAAATAGGCATCATAGTATCCGGCACTCAGCACAAAGGTACCGAGCATAATGCGCCGTTTTACTTCTTTGCCAAAACCTTCCGACCGGGAGTTTTTATAGGTAGAAAGCAGGTCAACGGCTGCCGGGCTGCGGTAACCCATGTGAACACCATCATACCTGGAAAGATTTGATGAAGCCTCTGCCATTGCTAAAATATAATAGGTTGGAACCAAATAGTCAAGCAATTCAAAGGCTATCGGTTTAACAATATGTCCTGCGTTGCGTAATTTGTCAATGTATTGTACCAGGTTGCTTTTTACTTCGCTGTCAACGCCCGGGCTTGATATGGCCTCCTGTAAATAGGCTATTTTTTTGGGGGAAGCAGGCTGACTATCGGGCGTGTACGAAGGAACGGCCTTATCAGCCAGGGTGCTGTCATATTCATCCAGCCCGGCCATTACCTCCAGCAATAGCGCCGCGTCTTCAATTGAACGGGTGAAAGGACCCACCTGGTCGAATGACGAAGCATAGGCAATAATGCCGTGCCTTGAAATACGGCCATAGGTTGGTTTTAATCCTACCAGCCCGCAAAACGAAGCCGGCTGCCTTACCGAACCGCCCGTATCGGTACCAATTGCTGCATGACACATACCTGCCTGTACCGCTACTGCCGAACCACCCGAAGACCCCCCGGGCACACGGCTTTCGTCGGCAAAGTTCTTTACGGGACCGAAAAATGAGTTTTCATTTGAAGCCCCCATGGCAAACTCATCACAATTGCAGCGGCCTATTATTATTGCATCTTCAGCAAGAAGACGCTCAACAATAGTGGATGAATAAACAGAGGTGAAATTATCAAGGATCCTGGATGAGGCGCTTACCTTATGTCCTTTATAGCAAATATTATCTTTTATGGCGATAACCATACCGGCCAGCTTGCCGGCAATGCCCTGCTTAATACGCGAATCGACCTTTTGTGCGCAAATTAACGCTTCCTGTTCAAAAACTTCATTAAAAGCATTTAAACGGGCGTTAACCGAAATTTTATTAAGATAACCCTTTACAAGCTTTTCAACTGTAATTTCCCCACTGGCTATCTCACTCTTTATTTCACTTAAAGAGGTATATGATTTAGTCATGGGCCGAAAGTATAAAAATATTCAGAGATTTAAGATTAGAGGTAGGAGATTGGAGATTAGAAAAATTATAGTACAAGACTAATCTCTAAGCTTTATTCCTAACTAATCTCTACCCTCCAATCTCTAATCAACTAACCTCTAAACCCTCGGTTTGTCGTCAGAATTGTTTGTTGGATTTGTATTGGTATTAGATGGAGTACTGCTGCTTTCGCCGTTTTGTGCATCTTTAAATTCTTTCATGCCTTTGCCTAAACCTTTCATTAGTTCAGGAATTTTTCTGCCTCCAAAAAGGAGCAATAATGCAAAGACAATTAAGATAACGTGCATTGGTTCCAAAAGTCCCATGATTTATATTTTTTATGTTATGATGAATATTATTTTTATGAATTCTTAGTTGTTTCGTTATGTGCCGGAGCAGCATCCTCATGCGTTGCGGAATGATTTCCGTTAAGCACATTATTATGGTCATCGGCGGGGTGGTCAATTCCTGTGCTTTCACCTGTATAGATATAACCTTCGCCTGCAGGTATCGTATTTTCGACAGGCCGGATTAAAGATGCGGCACTGTTTTCTGCAGGTTGGTTTTGAGTTTCGGACTGATTAACAACACTTGTTTCTTCAATCTTTTTTTGTTCTGCCTTCTCTTCGTAATTGTAGATCTGGTTATTGATCTCCCGTTTTATACCATCCGAAGCATCTTTAAAATCGCGGATTCCTTTTCCCAATCCTCTTGCTATTTCAGGCAGCTTTTCTCCTCCAAAAAGGAATAAAGCAACAACCATGATGATGATCATGTCTGAAGAAAAAAGATTGCTTATAAATAAAAGGCCTGAACTATACATCACAATTTACGAATTGAGGTTACAAATATAGGCAATTAAAATATTAAAAAGTCCAAACTTAATTTGGGACAAGCCAAATTTTAGGGTTAACAGGATCGAGACCTTTATAAATAGCAAAATTCACAATTGCTTCGCCTGTTGCCGAATCTGTGGAGACAACTCCGATGACCTGCTTTGTAGTTACTTTCTGTCCCTGCTTTACATTGTATGAACGCAGGTTGGAGTAAGCAGTAAAGTATTCACCGTGTTTAACTATTACAAGATAAGTGCCACTTACATCGGATATATGGGTTACTTCACCATTGAAAACAGCCCTTACCGAGGCGCCGGCATTTGTTTTTATATCCCAGCCGTAACTTTCGTTTTTAATACCTTCATTATCATAATAAATTCCAAAACCCTGTTTTAAACTTCCATTGCTTACCGGCCATGGCAGGGAGCCCCTGTTCTGTAAAAAGTCGTTGGAAAGCCTTGCTGCCTCGGGGGTTGCATTTAACACCTCGCTGTTTGACAGATTTTTCACTGCTGTGCGCGGTTTTACCACCGCAGGAGCTTCCTTATTTTCAGCTTTTGCTCTTGCTGCTGCTTCCCTTTCCCTGGCTCTTTCTTCTTCTTCGGCCTTGCGCTTGGCTTCTTCTATTTCCCGGCGAATAGCCGAATTAATTTCTTTATTTGTTTTGGCGATCTTCCGCTGAATATCCTGCTGCTGCTGCTTTAAAAGGCCTTCGTGTTTCGACAGATCGGCGACTACTGCCACCTGGGTTTCTTTTTCCTTGCCAAGCGTTTCTTTTTCCTTCAGCTGATCTGACAGTAAATTGCTTTTCTCCTTTTTGTTTTTATCCAGCTCATTTATTTTAACATGCAACTCTACCTGTGTTTCCTGGATATAGCCTGCCTGGCGTTCACGGTAATTTCCTATTTGCTGTAAATACTTTAAACGTTTATATGCCTGGTTAAAGTCTTTTGCAGCAAAAATAAACATCAGTTTATTGTATGAGCTTTGGTTATAGTAGGTAAAAAGTACCATAGCCGAATACTCTTTTTTTAACTGCCCTAACTGGTTTTGTAAATTATGAACTGAATTATTGCTTTCTGCGATCTGGTTATCAAGGTTCCGGATCGCCGAATTGATATTACTTATTTCCTCCTCCCGCAGATTGATCTTCTCTTTCAGCAAGTTCAATTGTTTCAGCGTGGTTTTTTTATTGTTTACAGTTTCGTCGTATTCGTGGTTAAGCTGATCTAATTGGCGGGTCAATTCATCCCGCTGACGTTTAAGGTCGGCGCTGCTTTGGGCATGTACGGCAAGGGCTGCAAAAACAAAAACTATAAATAATACTGCTTTTAAAAATTTCATTCTTTTATTTTGCTTGCGTTAACCGGCTAAAATTGCCCGCTTTATTTTTATTTCGATCTCGCTTGAATTTACTTTGCCGGCTTGTACCGTGGAGGAATGCTAAACGGGAAATCAAGCGGCTGGTCAAACTCATCCTTAACGTAGTGCAAATTAACCAGTATTTTTTTATCTTTCACTATAGAAGACAGATCTATTTCTGATGGTATCACCTTATTACCGGCCTGGATAAATGCACTGTTCATCACCTGCAGCATCTGAGCAGCACCCTGATTATTCAGATTGATTTGATTTGCCTTCAAATCAGCGCCCAACATCATTTTAAAAACAAAATCCGAAAAAGTACCCGATAAAACTGTTGCGCCGTTTTCTGTCTGAAGGTCGGAATTTTCACTTACCAGCTCGGGTATGGCATTGCCTATCATTAATGATTCCAGTGTTTTATAATTGGCCTGGCTCCCTGCAAATTTATTAACATAGCTGAAAGGCTTTTTTATATAGCTACTTTCAAGACGATTAATCAGGAGTATGCTATCAGGGGTAATTAATGCCCGCGCAACCTCAATCCCCGCAATGGCGGTAATAGAGATCCAGATTTTTTGATCGCTTTTTATGCGGATGTTCAGTGTAACATCATTGCTATCGCCGTTAATGTCCAGTTTGGCGCGCGCTTTGCCCGAAAATGTATTGAAAGTAGTTTGAGCGGCTTTAATGGCACTCAGCTTCAACGCTTTAGTGTCTACAGCTTTTGCAACGGTATCTATTACTACTTTTTTAACTACCAGTTGCTTTTTTGCTTTACATCCGAACAGGAGCAGCAGGCAACAAATTGAAAATAATATGATATGCGTTCCCGCATTTAAGCGATGATAACGGGGCTTTTTATTCGATGTATTTTCTTTCATTTATTTTCTGATCTAAAACCGGCGAGTTGTCGCCGTTTGCTTTAGCTTTTTTCCAGTTCTCCACTGCGGCGTCAACGTTGCCAAGGTAAAACATTATATCACCATAGTGCTCGGATTTTACCGCGCTATTGGTTTTGTCATCGGCAAGGGCCTTTTCCATCCAAAGTTTTGCGCCACTGTAATCTTTTTGTTTAAACAAGATCCATGCATAAGTATCCTCAAATGAAGGGTTATTTGGCTGCAGGTCATTTGAATGTTTTGACATCGCTGCCGCCTTATCAAGCTGCTCCCCTCTTAACGATAAATAGTACGCATAATTGTTTAAAGTAAACACATTATCAGCGTTATATCCCAGCGCTTTGTCGTAGGCGTCGTCTGAATTTTTAAAATCCTTCACCCCATGGTAACAATCACCCAGCGAAGAATAACATTGCGACAGCAGTTCTTTGTCCTGCATTTCAAGCGAGGTTGCATTTTTAATATAGGAGATGGCCTTGTTAAAATCCTTTTTTTGCAGCCACGCCAAACCCACCAGGTAATTCATCCATGCCTGGTTTGGAAAAAATGACAAAGAATTTTCTCCATCCTTAATGGCGCCGTCCAGGTCATTGTCTGCAAGCTCTATCCTTACCAACTGTTCCTGCACCTCGTATACCTGGCTGTTAAGTGCAATGGATTTTTGGTATTGCTCCCGGGCTTCTTTTCCTTTACCGTTTTGCAGTAAGATATCGCCATACAGCGCGAAGGCCCTTGAATCATCCGGGTGTGCTACCGTTAGTATCCTGCTTAATTCAAGCGCGCTGGCTTTGGCATCCGGGTCAGGAAATTTTGGCAAATAGCCCATCACTATTTTAATCTTCTGATCAATGTCAACATCCGGTATGGCAAAAGCTAAAGTCAGCTGGTTATAACTGGCTTCGTAATCTTTTTTATCCCTGTAAATATCCGCCAGCGCAAGGTGTACAAGGCCGCTATTGGCGTTTATCTTTTCGGCTGTTTGTAAAACTTTAAGTGCCTTATCACCCATATTGTTGGCGCTGTACAATTCCGAAAGAAATAAATAGTATTTTATTTCAGAAGGATTTGCGCTGATCATTTTGTCAAGCTGTTTGGCCGCTAAATCAACTTTGCCTTGTTTTAAGTAAACTTTTTGCCTGTCGGCCAGCAGATCATCGGTTGGGCCGCTTAACTGTTCAATCTGGTCATATACCTGCAAGGCTTCATCATATTTTTGCTGATGATAATAAACATTGGCCTTGTCAAAATAATTATCAGGTTTATCAGGGTTTAGCCTGATCAGCTGATTAAAAACATTTTCAAGCTTATCAATATTGTTGTTTTTTTCGTAGCAATCGGCAAGGGCCGACCAATACCATGTATTGTCCTGGTTAATAGCCACCGCCTTTTCAAGCAAGTCCTGGGCGCCGCTGTAATCACTTTTTAACTTTTTCAGGTTCGCCAGTTCATACATGGATGCATCATTGGCAGGGTCGATTTGTATCACCCTTTGAAAAAGCTCGGCAGCCGTCACCAGGTTTTCAACCGTTTTTTCGCGAAGCGCTTTAAAAAAAAGATCTTTTACCATCACGCTATCGGTATAGGAAAGCGCCTTCCCTTTACCATTTTGAGCGAAAACTGCGGTTTGAAACAGCAAAGTTGCCCCTGCCGAAATAAAAACAGCACGGATCGCTCTTACACTCATTCCCCATTTCTTCATGCTATATTTTATCGTGTTATTCATCCCCCAACCATTTTTTTCTTCAGATCATTTTATTTCAGCTACTTTTTTTCGATCCTATCCAACGCCGGTATGGCCATAGCCACCGGCACCGCGTAAAGTTTCATTTAACTCTTCTACCAGCTGCCAGCTGGCTTTTTCGTGCCGGGCAATAACCATTTGCGCTATTCTGTCACCGGTATTAATTTCAAACACCTGGTCCGAAAGATTGATCAGCAGCACTTTAATTTCACCCCTGTAGTCCGCATCGATTGTGCCAGGCGAATTTACTATCCCTATCCCATGCTTAAAAGCAAGGCCGCTTCGCGGGCGGATCTGCGCTTCAAAACCTTCGGGCAGTTCCATATACAAGCCGGTGGGGATTAATTTACGTTCCATCGGTTTCAGATGTATCGTTGCATCAAGATCAGCACGCAGGTCCATCCCCGCCGCGTGGGCCGTTTCATAAGCCGGTAAACTGTTTTTCGACCTGTTAATTATCCTGATGTTCATCGTTTGTTAAATATAGCCATTAGTTCGCTTTTTTCGTAGTACCAGGTACCTGCTATAAACAAGAGCAGCAACGCATTACCCGCAAATATATTACGTTTAAATACACTGAATGACAAATAAACGAGTATAACTGATATAATTATATAAGAAAGGTTCTTTTTTATATTGTACGGCAACGGGTAGTTTTTTTGACCCCAAATATACGACAGTGCCATCATGGTGGCATAAGCAGCAAACGATATCCAGGCCGACGCCATATAGCTGTATTTTGGAATAAGCCACCAGTTTAATATAATGGTTAGCACCGCTCCAATGCCCGAAATGTATAAACCGTATTTAGTTTGATCGGACAGTTTGTACCATACCGAAAGGTTCATGTAAATCCCCAAACTTAAATAGCCAAACAACAATGGCGGAACAACGCCAAGGCCCGACCAGTAAATATTAGCCACCATTTGATGGTGAACCAAATGCTTTTCGCCGCCGAATATAAAAAGAGCCAGCAGGTTTACATTTGCCACCAATGCCACACAGATTATGGCTACCGTAATTACAAAGTAATTCATGATACGCGCATAAGTTTCCCCTGAATTTTTATTTTTTGCATGGCTAAAGAAAAACGGTTCGGCCCCAAGCCTGAAAGCCTGTACAAAAAGGCTAAGAAACAGTGCTATTTTTGCGCAGGTGCCATAAATACCCACCTGCTGATCGCCAATTGCGTGCGGCAGCATATGCTTCAGCATCTGCTTGTCTAAAGATTCATTAATAATGAAAGAAATATTTGCAACGAGTATGGGCCAGCTGTAGGTAAACATTTCGCTGAACATCGATCTGTCAAACCTAAGTTTTAGTTTTAAAACCTCGGGCAATAATAACACGATGGTCAATATGCTGGCCGCCGCGTTTGCAAAAAATACATAGCCTACCCAATGCGGCCTGTACCAACCGGTAAGCCATTCATAACCTGGTAAATGATGCTTAATTATATACGGAATGCCAAAAAGAAAGAATAAATTAAACAACATAACAAACAATATGTTGATGCATTTAATCATCGCATACCTTAAAGGGCGGCCATCGGCACGAATTTTAGCAAAAGGGATAACGCAAAAAGCATCGGCTACTAATATTACCAGGAAGTTTTTGACATAAAAAGTATAATCCGCATGGTCCTTTACAACGCCGGCTTGCAGGTAATTGACTATAGGATCCAAAAACAGCAAACAAAATACCAGAAACACAAACGAAATTGCTATTACCGCGCCAAATGCGTTATTATAAACTTGCTGTTTGTTGTCTTCGCGTTTTTGTAAATACCTGAAGTAGGTGGTTTCCATGCCAAAGGCAAGGATGGCATTAACAATTGAAGCACCGCCATATAAGGCAGTAAAAATGCCGTTGCCGCCTACAGGAAGCGTGCGGGTATAAATAGGCGTAAGAACAAAATAGATCATCCGCGAGATAATGGTGCTTAGACCATATATGGCTGTTTGCCCGGCGAATTTTTTAGCAGTTGACAATGATGTAAAGCGATTTTCTGTAAAAGTTTATACCATTATAAACTCTTTTTTACGATCTCAAAATTACGATAGTTTTTTAATTCGCCTTCATGGCTTTCTACAAGATTTACATTAGCATGTTCAGGGCCCTCGTGGCACCACTCCAAAAACATTTCCAATGATAGCTTATCTCCCTCGGCTTCAATAAAAACATCGCCGTTGGGTTCATTCCTGATAATTCCTTTAACCCCCAGCTGATCTGCAACGGCCTTGGTGGCCGCCCTGTAGGATACGCCTTGTACCTGGCCTTTTACTGTTATGTTGATGTGTTGCATTTTTTGTTGGAATGTTGAAAAGTTGGAAGGTTGTAATGTTCGAAGACTCTAAAGTTAAAAAGTTAATATTTTAGTTAGAAAATAATGATGCAGACAAAGGTAGTATTCAAAAAACATTCCAACTTTACAACCTTTCAACATTACAACAAACCCTAAACCAACCGCTTCACCTTCGTCTCCGGGGTAATCTTTAAGCCATCCAAACCGGTGATCAGGTTTAATCCAGGCGTTTTGCCTGGCTCAAGGGTTCCTTTTTCATCGTCTATCCCTAAAAACCTGGCACCGTTTAGGGTACCCCATTCAATTAGTTTTGCAGTGCTTATCTCCGGTATTTTATCCTGAAGGGTGCGCATTTCGTTTAAAATACATAACTTATTGTTCGAGGCCAGGCTGTCGGTACCTAACGTTATGTTATATCCCTGCCCTATAAAAAGTTCAACCTTCGGTAACCGGTTCTCGATATATAAATTCGCATTGGGGCAAAAACACCAGGTAATACTGCGGTCGAAACGTTTTATAAAATAAATATCCTTTAAGTTAGTACAGGTATTATGTACCATCAAAATATCCTGTTTATTACTTAGCAGCGGTAAAATCGACTGGACAGAATTGCGGGCTTGTGGTTTAAAGTATTGAATATCTATTCCAAAAGCAGCGTACATATCCAAAAAACTCCCGAGTTTATACCGGTAAAACTTATTTTCATCCTCACACTCCTGGTTATGTATACTCACAAGGTTATGGCCGGTTGAGCAATAGTCACGTATCAGCTTAAATAACTCTTTTGATACAGAATACGGCGCATGTGGGGTTATTGAAACCGGCATGGGCTTAAATTCCTTCAGCAGTTCAAGTGCATTATTGAATGTCTCTTCGGCTCTCGATGGTAAAAAACCAAAAATTTCAATAAAGGTGTGATAGTATAACCTGCTTGATTCTTTTACCCCGATGCTGTTATTGGTATTGGAAATATCACCTACGGCAACGATCCCGTTTTGATACATTTCATCATCGGCTTTAAAAGCCGCGTCAATAATTGCGCTTTTATCTGTCTGCCTGTGTTTTTGAACATCCATTATAAAGTTAACCAGGCCAGTATGCTGTTTAATTTTTTCTTTCAGATGTGAAAGTTCTACATGGCAATGGGTATTTACAAACCCGGGGCAAATAATACCGCTCAGCTGTTCGGGATGAACATCCGGGGGAGGTGAGTATTGATCGGTAACAGAAATTATCTTACCGGTGTCGTCAACGGTAATAATTCCATTTTTAATAGGATCGGCACAAACAGGGAAAACGTAATCGGCTTTAAAACTTTTCATTCAATTATTTTAGCACTCACTTTATAGTTTTAAACCATACTACTTCAAACCATTCTATGATAAGTCCAAAACCATTAACTTAAAGTTATTGTTTTTAAATATAAAAAGAATGCTTTTAAAAAGTAAGTTTTTAAAAATTAGTACCTTTGCAGCGTGAATACCGCCAGAGAGAAAATCGACATCCGCAGCCTCAGCCTTGAAACCCTTCAGGATTATTTTATTCGTCATCTTGGCGAAGAAAAAAACTTCAGAGCGAAACAAGTTTATGAATGGCTATGGAAAAAATCATGCTTTTCTTTCGACGAGATGAGTAATATATCTAAAGAACTCCGCCAAAAACTGATTGATAATTTTACAATAAACAATGTAAAAATTCACAATTCACAATTCAGCGCGGATAAAACTATAAAAAATTCTTTTATTTTATTCGACAATCACCTAATTGAGGGAGTTTTAATTCCAACGCCAGGCAGGATGACAGCTTGTGTATCCTCCCAGGTGGGCTGCAGTTTAACCTGTAAATTTTGCGCAACAGGTTATATGGAGCGTAAACGAAACTTAAATCCTGATGAAATTTACGACCAGGTGGTACTGATTGACAAACAGGCAAAAGAGAATTACGGCATCCCGCTTTCTAATATAGTTTATATGGGTATGGGCGAACCTTTGCTGAATTATAAAAATGTTTTGGAGTCGGTTGAAAAAATAACTTCGGAAGAAGGGCTGAACATGGCCGCCAAAAGAATTACGGTGTCGACTGCCGGGATAGCCAAAATGATTAAAAAATTAGGCGACGACCAGGTAAAGTTTAACCTTGCCCTGTCCCTGCACGCGGCAAACGACGAAAAACGCAATACCATTATGCCCATCAACGAGCAAAACTCGTTAAAGGCGCTTGCCGAAGCATTAAAGTATTATTATGCCAAAACAAAAAACCCGGTTACCTACGAGTACATTGTTTTTGACGGATTTAATGATAACCTTAAGGATGCTGAGGAATTAGCGCGTTTTTGCAAACACCTGCCCTGCAAGGTAAATATCATTGAATATAACCCAATTTCGTTTGCGAGTTTTATTAATGCCGGCGAAGATAAGATAGAAGCATTTGCCGAATACCTGCGCGGCCAGGGCATAAATACCAACTTACGCCGCAGCCGCGGCAAAGATATTGACGCCGCCTGCGGGCAACTGGCGATTAAGGAAGGCACTAATTAAGAGTCAAGAACCAAGAGCCAGGAATCAAGAAAGAGGTTTTAAGAAAGAAGAAGCAACTTATCTATTCGCTTTATTTTTTATCTTGGCTCCTGATTCTTGGCTCTAATATGAAACTTCGCGAAACTTACGTAGCTGATTTTGTTTCTCTTTTATTCCCTGAACTTTGCGCCGCCTGCGGGGAAAGCCTCGTGGCAAACGAGCATTTGATTTGTACATCATGCCGCATCACTTTACCCTATACCAATTTTTATTTACAGCCTGATAATATTGTTGCCCAACAATTTTGGGGCAAAATTAAACTGGAAGGCGCCTACGCCCTTTTTTACTTTGCCAAGGGCGGAAACGTGCAAAATTTAATGCACCGGTTTAAGTATAAAGGGCAGAAGGAAATAGGTAATTTATTGGGGGAGATTGCGGGCACCCAGCTTATAAAAAATGAGGTTTTTAAAACCGTCGATATTATCATCCCAGTTCCCCTGCATAAAAAAAGATTACGGCAGCGGGGATATAACCAGAGTGCCTGCTTTGCGGACGGGCTTGCAAAACAATTAAACGCTTTGGTTATTGAAAATAACCTTGTACGGCCAACGGCTACCGAAACACAGACCCATAAATCCCGGTTCGACCGCTATCAGAATATGCAGGAAGTCTTTTCGGTATTAAATCCGGAGGAGCTGAAGAACAAACATATTTTATTGGTTGACGATGTGATCACCACAGGATCAACACTGGAAGCCTGCGGAACGCAATTGTTAAAGGTTGAGGGATTAAAATTGAGTATTGCAACTATTGCTTATGCGGAATGAGTCCGAAAGTCGGGAAAGTCAGTAAAGTCCGAAAGATGAATCATTGAGCAAACTGCAAACTGCTCAAACTTTCTGGAAAGCGCTTAGTTTTTCGAAAAGATTTGCAGGATCAAAAGGCTTCAATATATAATCGTTCATGCCCGACTCCATAATCTCGGCTCTTTCACTGCTCAACATTGACGCGGTTAAGGCGATGATAGGCAATTGCTGAAAATAAGGATCTTTATTGGCCCTGATGGCCTGGGTTGCTTCAATCCCACCCATTTCGGGCATATAAACATCCATCAAAACAACATCATAATTGCGGTTACTGGTGATTTTTTCAATGGCCTGTAGCCCATTTTCAGCAAAATCAGCAGATGCACCCCATTTTGCCAATACTTTATTGATCAGCAACCGGTTTATATTGTTATCATCAACAACAAGCACATTTATTTTAAGATCCGTTTCCAAGGTATAAATAGTTAGATAATTTGACCCCTTTTATACGATAACTATGACAAAAAGGTTTAAAAAAATATCAATAAACCTTGAAAACAGTACGGCCCGCCGGATATTAGTCCTTGTATAGCGGGTGCTCTTCCATCAGTTTATGAACCTTTTTCTTTACTTTTTTGATATTTTGTTCATTTTCAGGATCGCTGATCACCATATCGATCAACTCAACGATCTCATCCATGTGTTTTTCCTTTAATCCGCGGGTGGTAATAGCGGCAGTGCCTACTCTTATACCAGAGGTTACAAAGGGTGATTTATCATCATAAGGCACCATATTTTTATTTACGGTGATGTCTGCCGAAACCAGCGCGTTTTCAGCAGCTTTGCCGGTAATACTTTTATTTCTCAGGTCGATCAGGATCAAATGGTTGTCTGTACCACCCGAAACGATTTCGTAACCACGGTTATTAAATGATGTGGCCATAGCCGCAGCATTTACTTTCACCTGCAGGATGTATTTCATATACTCATCCGACAAGGCCTTGCCGAAGGCTTACCAGGCAAGCGCTATTATGGCGGTTGCGAAGTGGTTGACGAAATTGAAACAATAGCTATTGAAAGGGCCAAACAACTGTTTAATGCCGAATGGGCAAATGTCCAGCCGCACTCTGGCGCACAGGCAAACGCGGCAGTTATGCTGGCTTGCTTACAGCCTGGCGATAAAATATTGGGCTTTGATTTATCACATGGCGGGCACTTAACACATGGTTCGGCCGTTAACTTTTCAGGTAAATTATACGAACCGCATTTTTATGGGGTGAAAAAGGACACTGGTATGGTTGACTACGACCAGCTTAAAAAGGTTGCCTTGGAACAAAAACCAAAAATGATCATTTGCGGCGCATCCGCTTACTCGCGCGACTGGGATTATGAATTTATCCGCAAAGTTGCTGATGAAGTTGGCGCTTTGGTACTGGCTGATATTTCGCACCCTGCAGGCCTTATTGCAAGGGGTTTGTTAAACGATCCTATGCCATATTGCCATATAGTTACTACA
>Ga0206955_1038_pt1 | contig 36057 bp, 26 predicted proteins | sample Alteio_BWOrgHeat_34_FD_153247 | JGI IMG/M metagenome (GOLD analysis project Ga0206955, IMG submission 153247) | Enriched cells from forest soil in Barre Woods Harvard Forest LTER site, Petersham, Massachusetts, United States -... | ecosystem: Environmental > Terrestrial > Soil > Temperate forest >...
ATTCAAGCCCATCGATTCGGATTTCTGCCCGGTGTTGCTGGTAATCTTTGGTGTCGGGCAGTTGCTGAGTGATTGATTTTTGAAAGGGCAGCGCTTTCAGTTTCTGCCAGAATTTGGGCTGGCCACGGCTATTCCAAAGTTCTTCGGCCATTTGACGGTTGAGTTTGATAATTCTTCCGTTTATAACAGTTGTATTTCGAAAATTGACGAGTGCCCTGAAAGGTTGACCCGGTATATTTACTTTTTCGATTTGAATACCTAAATGCAGGTGCAGGATCTCTTGCAGCAAATTAGCGCAGCTTACTTTGCCTTCGCTGCTGTCTTTTCCCCGTAAGGGCAATGCAAGTACCTGGTCGCAAATATTTTTCGCTTTCACATAGTCAAAACGGCTACTCGTGTCGCGAAGAGGATCGTACTGCTCTGCAGTGCTCAGCCATTCTTTTGCCTCAAGATACATCGCCATCTCAGCTCCACTGCTCTCCGGATATTTCTTGGCAATATGTTGCAGCGCGTCAAGGTACAGTGAACGCTTGTTCTCCATATTGCTAATACTGTTGACGAATTCTATACGAAGAAGGTCCGCGTCAATGAGAGCATCTTTGTCAGCATCCAGCAAATGAAATTGCAGGATTTGTTGGAAGAGTTTTAGAGCAGCATAGTTTTTAGAGAGTGTATCGATACTAGGGAATGACTGCTTTACAAAATTCTCGCTGGATGCGTATGCGCTATCATCGCCATTTTGAAAATTTGAGTTTTGATTCGGACCAAGTCTGTCGGGAATTTCAAAATAATCAAGCGCTTTATGTATCAGGAGGTCATATAAGGTTGGCCTTAATTGGCGGGTATTTCCTTTTATTAGTATCGGGTCGTATCTATCCAATTTTGTCTCTTGTAAAATTTTCGCATGCGAAACGGACTGGAAAAAAAGTGATCGAATTTTTCTTTGAAAGTCGGCGGCGCTCCAGCCGGCGAGGTCATTATGGATTTCTTGGGGGACGTTCGAACGGTCTTCCAATTGCCAGGAATGTTGCCGATAGTAGTTGGCATAGATGTCAGCCTCAATACTCTGAAGAATTGAGATGGCTGGTTGTTGCGCATTGGCGATTTCATTGTCGATGCGCCGCAAGCGAGCATTGATGGAATCGGGGCTGATGCTTTGTTCAATTTGCGAAATATAGATCAGCGATTTGATCAGCTGTGCGTCGTTTTTTTCGCGTTTTGCGCGAGCATAGATCAGGTCGATTTCATGTAGTGCTGACTGTGGGAGGCCTTTTTTATTGAGGAGTGAATCCACTTTCGACCAGGCCTTATCGTAAGTAAGATTTTGTGCAAGAACCGGGCAGGAAATGAGCAGCGTAAGCATGATGGTCTGCAGGGAGCGAAAGGTCATGAGCAAACTTTATTAAAGTTAATTATTGTTATTGAAGTGAATAATTGGAATTCTTCCGTCCAATGAGATGCATCGCAAGAGTGATTGCACATGCTTTAACAGGGTTATAACTTTTTCAATTTAAACAGCGGGAGTCTGCGGGCATCTTATATGTGTATTCAATATTTCCTAACAAACAAAAAAGATGACCATGAAAATGAAGAGTACACTACTGGTTGCCGCAGGATTATTTATCGCTGCCACATCGCAAGCCCAGTTCCATGACAGAAGTGATATTAAGCGCGACGGAAATGAATTATTTCATGATCGTGCGGACGTATACAGGGATGGAAAAAATATGTATGCCGACAAACATTATGGAAATTTCCATGAGTTAAGACATGATCGTCGCAAATTCAAGCGTGATCGCAGGGAATTGCGTCATGATCGTAGGCATCTGCGGTTTGAACGCAAACATTTTTACGATGGCGGTCACACGCATTTTTAGGTAAATGAAGGCTCAAATAGGGAGGTTGTCCGGAAGGGCAGCCTCTTTTTATTTACGTGTCCTACACCTAGGTGTAGGACACGTGAAAATTTCAACAGACATCGAAATTATTTGGGGGAAAAACACCCTGTATCGGATAAATTGGGATTTTGGAAAACGTTGGCGGGTTGGTTGTAAGGTGATGGATTTGAGCAGGAAGGAAAATTTTGCTCCGTGTCCTACACCTAGGTGTAGGACACGTGGAAGGATCAGTTTTATCACAAGAATTCCGAAGGAAATCTCCTAAACTAAAAAGGCTGCTCAGCGATGAGCAGCCTCTTCAAATATTCTTCTCTGAAAGTCTATTTTTTCAAAACTTTGGCCATAGTTGCGCCGATGTCCGCGGGACTCTGAACGACATAAATTCCACACTCCTCCATGATCTTCATTTTTGCGGCTGCAGTATCGTCGGCGCCACCGATGATGGCACCCGCATGTCCCATTCTGCGGCCAGCCGGAGCCGTTTGACCCGCAATAAAACCAACCACCGGCTTCTTCGAATTCTGCTTTATCCATCTTGCAGCTTCGGCTTCCATGCTTCCGCCGATCTCACCGATCATTACTATTCCTTCAGTATCCGGATCGTTCATCAGCAATTCAACGGCCTCCTTAGTCGGAGTGCCGATGATAGGATCACCGCCAATGCCAACCGCTGTCGAAATTCCCAAGCCAGCTTTAGCTACCTGGTCTGCTGCTTCGTAGGTCAACGTGCCGGATTTCGATACTATTCCTATCTTTCCTTTCTTGAATACAAAGCCCGGCATGATTCCCACTTTGCATTCTCCCGCCGTAATGACACCGGGACAATTCGGACCAATCAGTCGGGTATTCTTTCCCGTTAGATAATTTTTTGCCCTGACCATATCCTGTACCGGGATTCCTTCAGTAATACAAACTACCAATTCAATACCAGATTCTGCAGCTTCCATGATCGCATCTGCCGCAAATGCGGGCGGAACGAAAATGATCGATACATTGGCAGAAGTACTTCTTACTGCATCCACAACAGTATTGAATACGGGACGCTCAAGATGAGTAGTGCCTCCTTTACCCGGAGTAACACCGCCAACAACCTGGCTGCCATAGTCGATCATCTGTGTCGCGTGGAAACTTCCTTCTGTTCCTGTAAATCCCTGTACAATGATTTTGGAATTCTTGTTGACTAGAATGGCCATGAGAATGGATTTGATCCGTGCGCAAAAATAGGGGAAAATGTTGGAGATTGCTTCTTGGGAAAATCAGTTCATTTGATCATATCTTCCATGTTCCGGTTGTTGTCGATTTTTCCAGTTTGCTCAAGCATTCGCATGTCTTTTGCGTCTTTAAGGAACTCTGAGGCGAAAATGAATTCATTCAGCCGTTCATTCTTGCTGAAGATGATTTCCTTATTGCTTCCTTCCCATTCTTTCAACCCCTGGTACATATATATTATATTGTCGCCAATTTCCATAACGCTGTTCATGTCGTGCGTATTCACCACGGTAGTGATATTGTATTCCATCGTGATCTCTTTGATCAGCTTGTCTATCAAGAGTGAAGTTTGCGGATCCAGCCCGGAATTCGGCTCGTCGCAGAAAAGATATTTAGGATTGAGCACAATAGCACGGGCAATGCCGACCCTTTTTTTCATTCCTCCTGAAATCTCGGCGGGATACTTTTTGTTGGCATCATTGAGATTCACACGATCCAACACTTCATTCACCCGTTTGAGTTTTTCTGCATCAGTGCTGTCGGTAAACATGTCCAGGGGAAATTTGATATTTTGCTCGACAGTCATGCTGTCAAAAAGCGCTGAACCCTGAAAAAGCATTCCTATTTGTTGCCGCAATTCTTTTCTGCCATCATTATTCATTTTGAGAAAATCCTGGCCACCATAATGAATTTCTCCATGATCCGGAATAAAAAGGCCGACCATGCATTTCATCAATACCGTCTTTCCGCTGCCGCTGGAGCCAATAATAAGGTTACACTTGCCTGTTTGCATAACGGCGCTCACATCATCAATGACAATCTTGTCGGCGAAACCTTTCCTTATATTTTTTACTTCAATCATAATTATGATGATGGTGAATTGAGGAGCAGTTGAGCCAGGATATAGTCTGCAAACAAAATCATCACACAACTGACAACAACAGATTTCGTACTCGCGCGGCCGATTTCAAGTGCACCGCCTTTCACATAATATCCATAATATGCCGGTATACTGGAAATAATAAACGCAAATGTGTAAGATTTCACGAGCGCAAAAAACACATTATACGGTTGAAAATATTGGAGTAGTCCCTTATCATATGTAGCGGAAGATAAAATCCCTGAAGCCACACTGGCAACACGTCCGCCCCAAACACCCAGCACTCCTGAAATTATTACCAGCAGGGGGATCATAACCAGTGCTGCCAGGATTTTGGGCAAAACAAGATATGTCTTCGTGTTGATTCCCATGATCTCCAGTGCATCGATCTGCTCACTGACGCGCATGTTTCCAAGCTCACCGGCAATTTTACTGCCCACCACGCCTGCAAGTACGATACAAACCAGGGTGGGCGCGAATTCGAGGATCACGGTATCTCTTACAATTTGAGCAATGGTCGAAAGCGGAATGAATGGACTCACCAGCTGATATGCGGTTTGTAAAGCAGACACCGCACCCATGAATACCGAAATGATCACGACAATGCCCAAGGATCCAATACCGATCTCTGAACACTGGTGCATGAATTCTTTCCAATACATTTTACCGTTCTCCGGCTTCGAAAACATGCCTTTTAACATCAACAGAAAACGGCCAAATTCAGTAAATATAGTCATGAGTCGGAATCATTCGGGCCCCTCAGGCTAGCTGCCCTGGCAAGGACTTTTCTTATAAAAAATGAAAATACAATTTTCTTTTTTGGTAACGCAGGTAATCGGTCCGGCGACGGATATCTCAGTGTTATTTCGATTCCGGCGTCGATCGCGAAACGCGTCTCCGGGCTCACATTCATATACGAGATAATCCTTATTTCTTTGTTCGTTTCCACCAGGGCGACCTTTTCATTGCTTCTTCGGTCGAAATTTTGCATTTGATCTGTGAATCAATCACTGCGACGAGGGCCATATTATAAATACTTCTCACCGAACTTCCCAATTGCAATACATGCACAGGTTTCTTCAATCCAAGTAATATAGGTCCGATCGCATCTGCGCCCCCGACTTCCTTCAATAAATTATAGGCAACATTTCCAGCAGCCAAATTTGGAAAGATCAGCGTATTAACTTCCTGGTCGACCAGTTGGCTGAATGGATAATTCTCTTTCATTAATTCGTTGTTCAGTGCAATACTGGCCTGCATTTCACCATCAACGATCAGACCCGGATTTTTTTCCTTGACAATTTTTGTTGCTGCGGCCACCAGTTTTGCTTCGGGCGAATCGCTGGTGCCAAAATTCGAGTAGCTGAGCATTGCTATACGTGGCGTAAGGTTAAAGTTTTTTACTTCCTTCGCGACAAGCAGCGTAATATCGGCCAGCTCTTCAGCAGTCGGATTGAAATTTACTGTCGTATCAGCGAGGAACAGCGGGCCCTTTTTGGTCAGCAGAAGGTACATGCCCGCGATCTTGCGAACGCCCTCCTCAGTTCCGATCACCTGGATGGCCGGCCTGATCGTATCGGGATAATTTTTGGTAAGGCCCGAAATCATGCCGTCTGCTTCCCCGGTTTCAACCATCATGCAGCCAAAGTAATTGCGGTCGCGCATGATTTTGTATGATTCATATTTATTAAAACCCCTCCTTTGACGCTTGGCAAAAAATATCTCTGCAAAACTTTTTCTTCTTTCCTCCTGTTCGTCGCTACGGGGATCTATGATGGGAAGTTCTTCTATATCTATATTATTCGCTGCTGCAATGCTCCTGATCTTTTTTTCGTCACCTAACAACATGGGGTAGGCTACGCGTTCATCATACAGGATCTGCGCAACCTTAAGAATTTTCAGATTATCGGCTTCAGCAAAGAGGAGACGTTTTGGATCCATGCGGGCCTTGCTTCCCATCGCCCTGATCAATTGATTATCGAGACCAAGCCTCTTATTCAATTCGATGGCATAAGCATCCCAGTTTTCGATCGTTGTTTGTGCCACATTACTTTCTATCGCGGCTTTTGCCACTGCCGGGGCGACCGTTGACAACAAGCGGGGGTCAAGTGGTTTTGGAATGATATAAGCCGGACCGAATACAATATTCTTTTCATTATAGGCCATATTGACCATCTCCGGCACAGGACTCTTGGTGAGTTCAGCGAGCGCTTTGACCGCTGCAAGTTTCATCGTGTCGTTGATCTGTGTGGCGCGCACATCCAATGCACCTCTGAATATGAAGGGGAATCCGAGTACATTATTCACCTGGTTAGGATAATCGCTGCGACCTGTGGCCATGATGATATCATCCCTGACTTCCGTGGCTGCTTCATATGAGATTTCCGGATCCGGATTGGCCATTGCAAATACAATCGGCTTTCTCGACATCGATTTTACCATTTCTTTCGTGACGACATTACCCACGCTCAATCCAACAAAAACATCAGCATCCTTCATGGCTTTCTCGAGCGTCCAATCACTTTTATCGACAGCGAATTTTCTTTTCTCTTCGTCGAGATCGGAACGCTCTTTATGAAGAACACCATCTTTATCAAACAAAATGAAATTTTCGGGCCTGGCACCGAGTGCGACATATAATTTGACGCACGCCATCGCGGCGGCTCCCGCACCATTGACAACGATCCTGATCTTGTCGATTTTTTTCTTCTGCAGCTCGAGCGCATTGATCAATGCAGCACTGCTGATGATGGCAGTGCCATGCTGATCGTCGTGCATGACAGGAATTTTCAGTTTTTCCCGGAGCTTTGTCTCGATAAAAAAACATTCCGGGGCCTTTATGTCTTCAAGATTGATGCCTCCAAAAGTTGGCTCCAGGGCCGCTACTATCTGTACAAATTTCTCCGGGTCTTTTTCATTGATCTCTATATCAAAAACATCGATGTCGGCAAATATTTTAAAGAGCACGCCCTTGCCTTCCATAACAGGTTTGGATGCCGCGGGACCTATGTCTCCGAGTCCCAGAACGGCGGTGCCATTGGTGATCACGGCAACTAGATTTCCCTTGGCCGTGTATTTGTAAACATCTTCAGGATTTTTTTCTATCTCTTTGCAGGGTTCAGCGACGCCCGGTGAATAAGCCAGTGAAAGATCTCTTTGTGTTTTGGCTTCCTTCGTAGGCACAACTTCAATTTTTCCGGGCCTGCCTTTTGAATGGTATTCCAGGGCCTGTTCCTTTCTCAGTTGTTTTTTTTGCATACGGTAATTTAACGTTTACCCGCGGTAGTTAGTTATAAAGACCGGACATGAGCTACCGTAACAAACTTGTTGAAGGTAATCGCATTGCAAAATACGAAAATGTGAATAGATGGCTGAGTGTTGGGTCAATGTTGGCCGACGATATTGAAATTAGAAATTGGGTGATTCATGGTGTCAGCGAAGTTCCCAGCCAGGCCATCATTCCCATTCCAATTTCGATGGCTGATTCGTCTATATTGAAAGTCGGCGTATGAACGCCGGATACAATTCCTTTTTCAACATTCATAACACCAAGCCTGTAAAAGCATCCCGGGATTAACTGTGTATAATAGCCGAAATCTTCTGAGCCCATGCGGACCTCGGTTTCCTGCACCTTGTTTCTGCCCATGAATTCTTCCGCCTTTTCTCGGGCAAGTGCGTTTAGTGATTCATTATTATAAACGACCGGATAACCCACGTCGATGTGAAGATCGATTTCGGCGCCCATGCCACGAACAAGATCTTCGGACAATTTGCGAATGAGCTCGTGTGCTCTGAATCGCCATCCTTCATCCATCGCCCTGAAGGTTCCCATAAGTTTCACTTCGCTGGGAATGACGTTGGTAGTGAATCCGCCCTGTACTGAAGTAATAGAAAGCACTGATGGAGAAAGTGGATTCCGGTTGCGGCTTATGATTTGCTGCAATGCCACAATCAACTGAGACGCCACCAAAATTGTATCCACTGTTGTGTGCGGCGCCGCAGCGTGCCCACCCTTACCCCTGATCGTTATATAAATTTCATCTGCACTTGCCATCACCATTCCGCCGCGGAAACTAAGTTTCCCAATTTCAAGGCCCGGATGTACATGAAGGCCTACGATTGCCTGCGGCTTTGGATTTTCAAGCACACCTTCCCTGATCATAATGCTTGCACCCCCGGGGTTTCTTTCTTCTCCGGGCTGAAATATCAGCTTAACTGTTCCTTCCCATTCATCTTTGGTTTCCTGCAATATCTTCGAAGCACCGAGCAAAATGCTGGTGTGGGCATCATGGCCGCAGGCGTGCATCACTCCTTCTTTTGTGGATTTGTAGGAAATATTGTTCTCCTCCCTGATCGGCAGCGCATCCATATCTGCTCTCAATGCAATTATGCGTTTATCAGGATTTCTACCCCTGATAAGGCCCACAACACCGGTCTTAGCCTTGATTTCAAATGGAATTTTCCATCCCGAAAGTTTATTTTGTACAAATGCGGACGTTTCAAATTCCTGATAACTTAATTCGGGATGTGCATGCAAATGGTGTCTCGCGTCGATGAACTCAGGCGCATACTCACGGGCCATCCTGCTTATTGTATCCTTTACCATAATGTCGTTGCTCTTGTTTATTCTGTTTTGTCCAGTTTAACTTCGATAATATCATGCACCAGGTAAACGCCGCTGGGATATAATTTCGATAATAGTTTAAGATAGGAATCGGCTTCTTCGGGCGTCTTGAAATTGCCCACTTTCAATTTATAATTTGGAGCCTGGTATATCAGGTAGGGTTTAAGTTCCGGATATTCCTGGTAAATTTTTGTTTTCGCAGCAAACACTTTGTTGCGATCGCTTGAATTGATCACCTGGATCCTGTATCCCGGTATGTTCCGTCGGCTATCCCTTGTTGTTTCTTCGTTGATCTGGATCTGCTTCTTGACAAGCATGTCAATACGCGCATCTTTTTGAACAACGATGGAGCCGGAATCAGTTTGGGCACGCATCGTCATGGATACAAACAACGCAGCGATCAGGACACACAAAGCTTTAATTTTTCTATGAAATTTATTTATAAGTTGGTACATGTACCGGAGTTTGAGCCTTTAAGAATATTGTTTTGCCTGTGATTCTACAATCGATATGCTTGAACTGCAACCCAGCCTGTCTGCGCCGGCTTCGATAAGTTCTTTTGCAAATTCGTATGTCTTAATTCCACCCGAGGCCTTAATTTTTACGTTCGCAGGCAAATTTTTTCTCATGAGTCGGACGGCTTCAACGCTTGCTCCTCTCTCTGCATATCCAGTTGAAGTCTTGAGATAGTCAACACCCAGGTCTCCATACAAATTGCAGCAATCAATGATTTCCTCGTTGGTAAGTATGCCGGTCTCTATGATGACTTTAATAATCTTCCCATATTTCCGGACTTCCGAAACAATCTGTTCCATTTCATTTTTAAGGGTATTGCGATCGCCGGATTTAAGCCGGATAAGATTGATCACCACATCAAGCTCGTCTGCGCCATCGGCCACTGCCTGTTCGATCTCTGTGAGTTTGGAGCCCGTAACCTCATAACCAAATGGAAATCCTATCACAGTGCAAAGTTTTACCCCAGACCCTTTTATCCAGGCCAAAGCTTCTTTAGCCACCGAAGGCGGAATACAAACCGCGGCGAATTTATAACGGACAGCCTCATTGCAGATTCTTTCAATATCGGACATTGTACAATTTGGTTTCAATAAGGTATGATCGATATAGTCCGAGATCTTTGCCACTTTCGCCGTTTGTAAATTTGTAAAGCCTAAATTACTTCATTTCACTAAATTGCCCTATTTAACCTCAACGCAATTCGCATGCGCAACGGAAGGCTCTCTCCTGGTGCCAGGACAATTGTACTATTCTTTCTTCTCATCGCAGGATTCAATGCATTTTCTCAGGAAACTTTTCCGGTCAACGGAGTCGCCGACCCTCGGGAAAGGATATTTGCGTTTACTCACGCAACAATCGTCAAAGATGCGCAGACAACGATTTCGAATGGGACTTTATTGATAAAGGACGGCAGCATCGTGGCAGTAGGTCCTTCGGTTTCAATTCCTGCCAATGCCGTCGTAACCGATTGCTCCGGGAAATTTCTATATCCCTCTTTTATCGACATTTATTCCGATTATGGAATTGCCATCCCGCAGCGTCAGTCAAATCCCCCAAGTTTCTATACAGGCCCGGCCCAAATCAACACGAATACCAAGGGTGCATTCGGCTGGAACCAGGCGATAAAGCCTGAGACCGACGGCTCGAAGATTTTCGCCGCTGATGACACAAAGGCAAAGCCACTTCGCGAGCTCGGCTTCGGCACCGTTCTTACCCATCAGAAAGATGGCATCGCCAGAGGAACGGGCGTGGTGGTAACCCTTGCAAACCGCAAGGAGAATCTCCTGATCGTCAAAGAAAGAGCATCTGCACACTATTCATTTTTCAAGGGCTCTTCCACACAGGCCTATCCAAGCTCGATGATGGGAACCATTGCGCTTCTCCGCCAAACTTATCTGGATGCACAATGGTATAAATCTTCCCCGGTTCACGAAGGAATCAATTTAAGCCTGCAGGCCTGGCTGGATAATCAAAACCTTCCTCAAATTTTCGAAGCCAACGACAAATGGAACGACCTGCGTGCCGACAGGATCGCGAAAGAAGCAGGCGTGCATTATATCATAAAGGCCGGTGGCAATGAATACCAACGGATAAAAGATATTCAGTCTGCCAACGACGCATATATATTGCCGTTGAATTTTCCTGTGGCTGCGGACGTGGAAGATCCGAACGATGCGAGATTCGTATCGCTCTCGGACATGAAGCATTGGGAGCTTGCACCCACCAATCCTGCGGCATTTGAAAAAGCAAATATCCAATTCTGTCTCACCACTTCTGACCTTCGTGACGTAAAGCAATTTTCCACCAACCTGCGAAAGGCAATCAGTAATGGTCTTTCCGAGACGCGTGCCCTGGATGCATTAACAAAAGCTCCCGCTGAATTGCTGCATATCTATGACAAGGTCGGAAGTTTGGAAGCGGGAAAGCTGGCCAATTTTCTAATTACTTCAGGACCTCTTTTTCACGAGAAAACTTCGATCATTGAAAATTGGATCCAGGGCGACAGGTATTCCGTTAGTGATGAAGCCGGCGCGAAAATCAAAGGAACGTACGCACTCATTATTGACGGGCCGACCGGCCAGCAAAATCTGACCCTCGACGTGAGAAGCACCAACGACGCACGCGTGATCGCTAAAGATACCCTGTCCACGAAATTCGAATTCGACGGAAAACTGGTGACTCTGAGTTTTTCAGCAGCTCCCGCGAGAAAAATTGAGATTGACTCCGCAAAATCTTCAGCCGCTTCCGGTCAAAAGCCGGCGCCAAAAGCCAACCTGATTCGTTTGAGCGGCATCGTGAGCCAGGGAATGTGGGATGGAAACGGACTTGACAGCTCCGGCAACAGGGTGGTGTGGTCTGCGACATTGATCAAAGCAGGTACCGCTGCCGTAGATACATCAGGGAAAAAACTGACACTTCACCTCGGCAAAGTCACTTATCCTTTTGACGGGTATGGTTGGGAAGAAATGCCGGTTGCGGAAAATATACTCATTAAGAATGCAACTGTCTGGACCAACGAAAAAGAGGGCAGACTTGAAAATACAGATGTGCTGGTCAGGAATGGAAAAATTGCGCAAATCGGCCAGCACCTTTCAGATGCAGCAGCGAAACAAATAGACGGCACTGGAAAATTCCTCACGCCCGGCATCATCGATGAGCATTCGCATATTGCGGCTTCGTCCATCAACGAAGGCGCACAGTCAGTTACCTCGGAAGTCCGGATTGGCGACAATCTCAATCCCGAAGACATCAATATTTATCGCGAGTTGAGCGGGGGCGTGACGACGGCGCACATCCTGCACGGTTCTGCCAATACAATCGGCGGACAAACGCAGCTCATAAAATTGCGTTGGGGCGCTAACGATGAAGGATTAAAATTTAAGAATTGGGATCCATTCATAAAGTTCGCCCTTGGCGAGAACGTAAAACGTACGACCGCCCCTAATAATAATCGATTTCCCGATACAAGGATGGGCGTAGAACAGGTGTTGGTCGATGCATTTCAACGAGCTAAGGATTATGAAGCCGCAATGAATGCCGCCAGGGCCGCAAAAGGAAATGTGACGCCCGTCCGAAGAGATCTTGAACTCGACGCGCTGGTTGAAATACTCAACAAGAAAAGATTCATCACCTGTCATTCTTATGTGCAAAGCGAAATTACCGGGCTGATGCGTGTTGCAGAGAAATTTGGTTTCCGCGTGAATACCTTTACGCATATACTGGAGGGTTATAAAGTTGCAGACAAGCTCAGGGAACATGGTGCAAGCGCTTCCACTTTTTCCGATTGGTGGGAGTATAAAGTAGAAGTGGAGGATGCAATAGCCTACAATGCTGCACTAATGGTAAAGGAAGGTCTGAACGTATGTATTAACTCGGACGATGCTGAAATGGCAAGGCGCCTGAACCAGGAAGCCGCGAAAAGTGTAAAATACGGAGGATTAACAGAAGATGAAGCGTTCAAAATGGTAACGATCAATCCTGCGCGCGCGCTTCATGTTGACGACAGGGTGGGAAGCATTAAGGTGGGCAAAGACGCAGACCTTGTATTATGGAGCGATAATCCACTGAGCATTTACGCAAAACCGTTGAAGACCATTATCGATGGCATCGTATATTATGATATTGAGCGCGATTCAGCAATGAGAACGCGGATCAGCGAAGAAAGGAACCGCCTGATTCAAAAAATGTTGGGAGAAAAGAAATCCGGCGGAGCGGTTTCTCCGGCAACACCCAGCTACCAGGTTTTGCTGGGCTGCGGCGATCATGGCCATAACGAAGGTTTGATTTCAATATATATTAATGACGAGGGAGATGGAGCGAAGCAGGAAGACGAAAAAAATAAAAAATAAGCAGCAACTCAATTATTTGAATATAGTATGAACAAATTTCTTTTTGCAATATTTGCTTTCTTTATCATCAATTGTCTGCACGCGCAGGATGATGTGTATCCGGCCAAGCCGTTTAAAGGAGTCCTGTTCATCACCAACGGCAGGATTCACGTCGGTAACGGGCAGGTGATAGACAACGGAACAATAAAAGTTGAAAATGACAAAATTTTGTCGGTTACCGCAGGAGGACCATCTCAGTCAGATGGCGCAAAAATAATTGATGCAAAAGGGCAGGATGTTTATCCCGGTCTTATTTTGGCGGTAACGGATCTCGGACTAAAAGAGATCGCTGGAAGCGTTCGCGGAAGCAATGATTTCGAGGAACTGGGTGATCTCAATCCAAGCGTCAGGGCGATTGTCGCCTACAATACAGATTCCAAAGTCATCAATGTTTTGAAGTCGAATGGAATACTGCTTGCTGGCATTACGCCACAAGGCGGTACGATCAGCGGCCTGTCGAGCGTGGTTCAGCTTGATGCCTGGAATTGGGAAGATGCATCATACAAAACAGACATGGGCATTCATTTGAATTTACCCAGTTTTATTGCGAGGCCCAGCCGCGCTTCTATCATTGCCGGAACTCCCCAGCCCACTACGGATCCCACAAAGGAATCCCTTGAAAAAATCGAACAGATCAAATCATTTTTCCGCCAGGCAAAAGCTTACCTGCAGGAGCAATCGCATAAGGAAACGAATTTGAAATTCGAAGCCGTCAGGGGCTTGTTTGATAAAAAGCAGAAATTGTTTGTGCATTGTAACCAGGTCAAGCAAATTTTGTTTGCCATAGATTTTTCCCGTGAATTTGGATTTGATGTTGTAATTGTGGGTGGAAGCGAGAGCTTTCTCGTTGCGGATCTTTTGAAAAAGAACAATATCGCGGTGATCCTTCAGGAAGAGCACGAATTGCCCGCAACTGAAGATGATGACGTTGATCAGCCCTACAAAACGCCATACACATTGCAAAAGGCCGGCGTCTTGTTTGCATTGAATGACCATCACGAAGAAAGCCGCTACAGAAATTTAATGTTCAATGCGGGGACGGCAGCTGCCTATGGCCTTACTAAAGAACAGGCGCTGCAGGCTATAACCCTCAATAGCGCAAAGATCCTTGGCATTGACGACAGAACCGGATCCATCGAGGCAGGCAAAGACGCAAATATTGTAATCAGCCAAGGAGATATTCTCGACATGCGTAGCAGCATCATCACACACGCGTTCATTCAGGGGCGTGAAGTAAGCCTGGAAAACAAACAGAAGCAACTCTACGAAAGATACCTTCTAAAGTACGGACTCAATTGATGGATTCAGCCGAAGCCGATTTCTTAAAAATCTGACGGCGTGTCGTTACATAAAGCGGATTCTCATCACTGAATAATTGGAATATTGTTCACTTCAAACCTATCATCATGAGAAAGTGGCCTGTTTGTTTAATCATTTTATTTTGTACGCAACTGGCATCCGTGGCGGTCATGAGCCAGGAAAAACTGGATAGCCTTCTTCCGATCCGCGGATTTTGCATCGACGCTCCGCGACCTGTCCAATTGGATTCTTTTGTTCAGTTTATCGACAAGGAACTTGCTCCGCGAAAAGTCAACACGCTGATTCTGCTGGTAGACTACAATTACCAGTTTAAATCACATCCCGAACTGGTGGATAGTTTTCCACTCACCGAGCAGGATGCAAAGAAGATCGTCAAAGTGTGCCAGAAAAATAATATCCGGATCATTCCGCAGATCAATTTTCTCGGACATCAATCCTGGGCGAGAAGATTGAATAAATTATTGCAAATGTATCCTCAGTTTGATGAAACACCCTGGGTAAAAAATCCTGACAAATACGAATGGCCCAACGCCGACAATCTGTATTGCAGGAGCTATTGTCCGCTACATCCCGATTTGCATAAAATTACATTCGAAGTGATGGATGAACTCTGTGATGTTTTTCAAACTAATGCTTTTCACGCCGGAATGGACGAAGTATTTTATTTGGGTGAAGCAAAATGTCCGAGATGCGGAGGGCGCGATAAATCCGAACTTTTTGCAGGGGAAGTAAGAGCCATCCATGATCATCTTGCCGCCAAGGGAAGAGAGTTATGGATTTGGGGCGACAGACTCATCGATGGTAAAACAACCGGTCTCGGCATTTGGGAAGCGAGCTATAACAATACTTACCGGGCAGTCGACATGATCCCAAAAGACGTTGTCATTTGCGACTGGCATTATGAGCGTGCAGACAAAACTGCCGTGTACTTTGCTATGAAAGGTCTGCGAGTGGTCACCTGTCCCTGGCGAAATCCGGCGGTTGCAATCAACCAGGTCAATGACATGGTTGGATTCCGCCAAACCGCAACGCATGAAATGAAGGATAAATTCTATGGCGTGACAGAAACGACCTGGTCCAATACAGGACGCTTCCTGAGAAGTTATTATCAGCAAACACAGCCGACGGACGAACATACTTCCTGGAATTGTTTCCGCATAATGTTCGAGGCGATCGGAAAATTATAAGCCCTATACAAAATGTGAAAAGTGCCTGGTTTCAGGCACTTTTCTATTTTCAGGCAAATGTCAGATTTTACTGCACTACTTTAATGATGCCTGCACCATTGTACGAATGATATTCGCCGTTATACATTGCATCTGCTCCAACTGGTCCCATATGATACACTCCCGGTGAAACTGCACGGACGGCGTAATAATATGTCTGCCAGTCCCTGGTCGCATCCACAAAAAGGTTGATTCGATCATCCCGTACATCTATTGCCGTTGGGGTGCTTGCATCCTTGATCCAATCCATACCGGGAATTTCTTTGGTTCGCGGATTTTCAATTTCAAATCCGGCAGGTAACAAGTCCGTGATTACGATATTTTCAATTGGCGTGCTGTAGGTTTTTTGCAGCGTTATTTCCACGATGACCAGGTCGTTCTGTTTGAAAACAGAACCGTTGATACTATGACCATAGCGATCGAAGAAATGCTTGCGTACTTTGATATAATTATCCTCCTCTTTGTAATTTCCACTTACACTGATGCCTTCTTCCTGCCAGAAATAGTAAAGCCGGCCGTTGCCCTTCGCGTTGATTTCAATATTCCCTCCCTTCAATTGCGCACTGTTCAGTTTCAGATCCTCGCCATTTGCCGACGCGATCGTTTTTCCGTCCGACTTTATTTCTGCGGTTGCGGTAGATTTTGATGCCTGCCTCGCGATCTTACCAAGGGCCAGGAAACTGAATGCAATTTCCTGTGTGCTATACCAGTAACGTCCTTTCAATTTTTCAGAAACATGTTTTGCCATCAACGGTATTTGCGGATTTGCAGGATCGGCATCGATGAGCACGTTCAGTGCAATGGATTCATCCCGTATATCAGAATAGAAACTTCCGCCGCTTTGCGCTATTGACTCCTCCCCGGCAAATTGGGTAGGCAGGAATTGTTTAAAACTTTGTTGATCACCTGCTGCAGCATAGGCAGCAGCCAGAAGGTATTTACAATCGAGGCTCAGCAATGAAGGATTTGATTTGTAATAGTTCATCACGCTGATATTTGGCCGGCCAGCGATAGCCAATACATAAAGGCCGTAGATCACTTCTTTAGGAACGATCTTCCGGTTCTGATTACGATTGTAGAAATAAGGGATAAGCTTTTTTGATTTCAAAGAATTGTTGACAAAATTGAGCATGGTTTCTATCAAACTTTTGTCAACATCATAACCAGCCTTCTGTGCTTCGAGGAGAAAATGCGCCGCATAGATGGTTACCCACCAGTTTTCCGTGTCCTCATCATCCCAAAGCATCACACCGCCATTATAGAGCTGCCGCATCTTGATCTTGCGGATTGCATCCTGGATATTGGAATTGGTTGCAGCCTGCGAAGCATTGGGCGCATGAATCAGGTTGGCGATATCACTGAAATACAATTGAGGAAATGCAATGGAAACTGTTTGTTCTGTACAGCCATAAGGATATTGAACAAGGAAATTGAAATACTTTCCAAGTTCGACCAGGGGCGAGCGGCTGATGACAAGCTCATTCCTGACACTTGACGGAATAAAGTCTGTATTGTTAAATGGAAGGGTCTGGCTGGTGCCACCGGCTATCGATCCACTACCCGTAATTTTTTGCAGAGATGAAGGCGGCCTCACACTGATCTCAGTTTCGTCAGTAAATTTCTCGCCCATGCTATTGACATCGATCGTGACTTTTCCGGTTCCAATTGCAGGATCTGCAACCACATTGAATGCTACGCGGCCCTCACTATTTGCAGCTATATCAACGGTTTGCTGCGCGGCGCCTTGCACCTGCACTGTTCCGTTCGTGCGAATTGTCGCCGTTGCATTTGCACTTCTTGAAGTGGTATTCGAAATGGTAAGCGGAACCGTCACGGTGTCGCGCGGACTTAGAAATCTAGGAAGCGCTGAGCTCAACACGATGGGATCAGCAACGGTGAGGTTGGCTTCACTCGATCCAAACTGATCATTTTTGACTGCAACGGCCATCAGTCGAAGTTGACCCGAAAATTGTGGGACATCGAATTCGAATTCTGCTTCCCCGCTTCCGTTGGTTTGCCTGATGCCGCTCCAATATGAAAGAATCTTTATTCTTTTGGCCGGCATGGGATTGACTCTCTTGGTAAGATCGGTTTCACCATCACCTCCCGTGCTGCTCAACCTGGGCTTGATCTCGGGCAAAAGCAAAGGATATATGTCGAACGCGTTGACCTCGAGCGCTCTTTTCCCATAGAAATAATTATATGGATCGGGCGTGACAAAATCAGAGACCTGCAAAACGCCATTGTCTACTGCAGCGAGTGTGACGATGCTGTTCGGCGATGCTTTAATCGTTACCTTTTGCCGGGTGTGTGAACGAACTGTCTTTTGTGCGACGATTTCAACATCCTGTTTTCTTTCCTTCTCTTCTACTTTGAGACTTTGAAACCCATGTGCAACGGTCAGCGGAATATCGGAAATGTCATGTGGCTTGAATAATGTCGCTGTAACATACACATTCGGCAACTCCTCTGCATTTATTTTCAGGTCAAGACTTACGCTCCTGTTTTCGACATTGACATATTGATATGAAATTACTTTATTGGTTTCCATTGTCACCAACATCCGCCCATTGAAAGGCGCTTTGAACAAAATTTTTGCAGATTCGCCAGGTTCGTAGGTAGTTTTGTCGGGCTGAATCTCAATCTGTCCTTCATTGTTGACATCAAAGGATCCGTTTCCTCCATCATATCCATAGCTGTAAAAATTTTTGCTTACATAGCTGTTAGCTCCGGGAACAAATACCCTGACTTCATATTCGCCGGGCAATTTTGGAACGAATGGGTAGAAAGTATTCTCGCCCCCAACTGTGACAAAATTCGTTTCCATCAGCTTATCTTCCATCTGCGATTCATAGCGGAAATAGCCTCCGCTCTTCGTTAGCACGGTATTGTATTCCTTCCTGATTACTTCTACTTTCGCGGAAGTATTGCTTAACAGTTTTTCGTTTTTGTCAAGTGCGATAATGTTGAACTTCACCGGTTGATTCATCGGGTAATACCAGCTTCCATCGTCCTTCACGCCAAAAAAAACAGCCTGTGTAAATATGTCTGCCGTTGTGATCCTGCTGACCGGTCTTCCGGTTTCATCAAAAACAGTGCTGTAAAATCCTGCCTGTAGCAAACCGAGATTTTGATAGATCGAGGGGACCTCATATTTTTCAACCGCATTGCCCTGGTCGTCCGTTTTTCCCTGCCTGACGATCTTATCGAAGAAAGAATTCTGATTAGCAAGTTCGAAAATATAATCGCGGTATTTTTTCGGATCGAAAGACTTTTGTTTGATCTGGATCTCACATTCATAATTTCGATTGGCTGCCGGAGGTCCGAAGAAATTTACGGCATGGATGTCCAATTGCGAGTTGTCCCCCGGCTGGAGAAATTCATGGTCGAGTGTGGCAGTTAATTTAATGCGATCGGGAACGAACTCCTCGATCTTAAATGGTTGGGTTGTCAACAGGATATCGTTGGAAGAATAGACTTCAAGAGAATAGGTGCCGGTAATTGCTGCTTCTGCGATGTCGATATTGCCTTCGACAGCTCCCTGGCTATTCAGATTTTTTCGAAAAGTTTTAAGTTCTTTTCCGTTCGGAAGAAGGAATTTTAATTTCAGTGGAATGTCGCCAGGCGATTTCCATAGCCTGTCGCGCACAACCACGGCGAAGTTGACTCTTTCGCCGGGACGATATATATCTCTTTCGGGATACACATAGGCATCCAGCCCGGTGTTATTACTTTTCCTGCCACCAACTTCAAACCTCGAAGTATTGACTTTGGTGATGTTGAAGGGGAGATAGTTAAAATCATCCGCGGTCTTTGCTACGACCATCGCCGGCCTGAAACCTGCAAACTCCTTTCTCGCATATTGAATTTCGGCTATGCCTTCACTGTTGGTCGAACCAAGGCCGAGTACCTGGTTGTTCGCGCCGTAAGCAACGACATTCACACCCTGCATGGCGTTTGCAGTTTTGATGGAATTGGCAAACACGACGACTTTGTTATCGCCCTGCTTGGCGATCAGGCCGATATCGGACAATGAAAGAAATCGCGTATCCCTCACCCAATAATCTTTGGACGACCTGAGCATGATATGGTAGACTCCTTTCTGATCTTTAAGCTTGTCTTCAATGTTGAAATTAAGAATTCGGCTATTGCCATACTTTGGCAGTGTCCGGGTTTCAATTTCCTCCTGGTAAATAATGTCACCGGGAGAAACTACGGTGCCATAATCATTGTAATCCGGCTGGTCTTCCCCACCGTTATAAGAATCCATCGGGTAGTAAGTATACTTTTGTGCGATCACCAGGTTGTTCTCATAAATTTTTGAGACCACGATTTTCAGTTTCTCCACATTGCTGATCCTGATTTCAATATTTTTTTCGCCTTTGGCTGAGAGATAAAGGCCCTTGCTATTGGCAAAACTTATCGAGGGTTCCACCAATCCGAAAGCAAGGTTTGTGGTGTAATTATCCTGCAGTACGCCGCCGATCTTTCCTTTCAGGCCCTTTGCGATCGTAAGCATATAGCTTTTATCCTGTTCAAAATTGTCGCTGCTGATGGTAAATCCTTCATCAGTGGATTCGACGCTGAATTTTGTGCCCGGCTTCAATTTGATGAAGGTAGAAATATCGGGAGAAGAAATTTGCTGGCTCGTCGAGACACGAATTGTACCGCCTGATCCGTTCTGTTCTGCAGAAACATCATTTATCCGCAGAATGAATGGAGAAGGAATGACCGACTTGATCGAAGTTTCCGAAGCCGTACCATTGGTGCCTCCTTCGGGAACCAGGTCTCTTCCGACAGTCAGTTTTGCGTCAAGATCTTTGTCTTCCATTTTTATATTGACCAATTGCAGGCTGATTTTGCGAGACGATGAGAGTGTAATCAGAATAAAACTTTGCGGTTGCCCATTCACTTCGATTTTCAATTTCTCCTTTAACGTGTTGGGATTGACAGCGTAGTTGAAGGTCAGGTCGACTTGTGGCAATGCTGTTTTTGAATTCGGATCAGGCAGTACCCATGCCGTGTTCGTATTCTCGAGTTTGAGATCGGCGGTGTGAAAACTTATCTTGTCGCTATTGCCGATCTTATCATATTTGGAATATTGAAGGATCTCTGATTTCAGCGAAGCCTTATAATTTGTGGCAGGTTGCAAAGGGCGCGAAGGAGAGAAAACGAGTTCGTCCGGATGCTCCCAACGAAACTTTCCTGGAATTTTTGGCTCAAAGCTCACATAATCGGTCGAATCCCATTGGTTGATCAATGAGTCCCCGACCAGCGGTCTGTCGAATCGGAAGACCAGGTTTCCCAGCGCAGGCACTTCATCGTTTGCATTGGTGTAGTCGAGACTCACCATATTTCGATTGCAGGCAAGCAAAAAAATAACAACCGTCACGGTTGTTAACGTAAGGTTTTTGAGGGGCATAGCAGAAAGTTAGTTGTTGTTGGATTTTTAACGGCATTAAGATACAAAAAGTACATTAATTTGTAATTTGATGATTCTGGTCAAGTGAAAGCTATTGATTCCAATATGTTCCATGTCTTTTCTATAAAAAAACTATTTAAAAAAGCAATTATCCGGTGGGTTTTCCTGGGGTTGATGGGCTTTGTTACTGTATTTTTTCTGCTAAATTATATTTTCCCTGTTCCTGACCGTGTCGAATATTCGAAGATCATAACCGACAACAAAGGAGAAGTGATCCATGCATTCCTGACCACCGATCAGCAATGGAGGATGAAGACAAACCTGGATGAGATCTCTCCAATCCTCCAGAAAACAATCGTTCAAAAAGAAGACAGGTATTTTTTTTACCATTTCGGAGTGAACCCCTTTGCCCTGGCGAAGGCGATGGTTCAAAATATATTTTACCGGAGAAGAGTTTCAGGCGCTTCTACGATTACAATGCAGGTTGCCCGGGCGCTTGAGCCCAAGAGAAGAACCTACCTGAACAAATTAGTGGAGATCTTCCGGGCAACACAACTGGAATTAAAATACAGTAAGCAGGAAATCCTCCAATTGTATCTGAATCTTATTCCTTATGGTGGAAATATTGAGGGTGTGAAATCTGCTGCCGTAATTTACTTCCGGAAAAATCCTGATCATCTGTCACTGGCTGAAATCACGGCGCTCTCCATCATTCCCAATCGTCCGTCTTCCCTGGTTATCGGGAAATCAAATCCTCAGATACTCCTGGAGCGAAATAAATGGCTCGTGAAATTTGCGAAGGAAAATGTATTTTCTGCCAAAGAAATAGAAGACGCATTGCGGGAACCGCTGAATGCAATTAGAAACCCTGTTCCTCAATTATTACCCCATCTGTCAGTCCGGCTAAAAAAGCAACCCGGAGAAATTGCGAAAACGAATATCGACCTGAATACGCAATTGAAACTGGAGAAACTAATTGCAGACTATTCGCGGTCACTACATTTGAAGAATATACACAATGCTGCTGCAATGGTGATCGACAACTACACCCACAACGTAATTGCTTATGTGGGTTCTGCCAATTTCAAAGACACCGTCGATGCGGGGCAGGTGGACGGCGTTTCTGCAATTCGCGAACCTGGCAGCACGCTTAAACCGCTGCTTTATGGGGTTTGCATCGACCAGGGTTTGCTGACACCGAAAAAAATGATCGAAGATGTCGCCATCAACTACGATGGCTATGCGCCGGAGAACTATGATAAGAAATTCAACGGCAATGTGTCCATGGAATACGCTTTGGAGCATTCGCTGAATATTCCCGCCGTAAAAAGCCTTAAATCCCTGGGCAAGGATAAGCTAATCCAAAAATTGTCGCAGTGTAATTTCCGGCAGATTGCCAAAGACCAGCAGAAGCTTGGATTGTCGATGATTCTTGGCGGCTGCGGTACAACATTGGAAGAACTTACCGGTCTGTTTACAGTATTTGCCAATGAAGGAAAATATATCAGGCCTGCATTCCTGCAGGATGAATATCGTTCTCCGATTCCCAAGACCATCATGAGTACGGCCGCGTCTTTCATGATCAGTGAAGTGCTGACAAAGATCAACCGGCCGGACTTTCCTTTGAACTGGGAAAGCACTGTACATCTTCCAAAAATTGCGTGGAAAACGGGCACTTCCTATGGGCGGCGCGACGCGTGGAGTATTGGCTACAACAAGCACTATACTGTGGGCGTTTGGGCAGGAAATTTTTCTGGCGCCGGCATCGCGGAACTCAGCGGCTCCAATATAGCAACACCGCTATTGTTCAGAATATTCAATACGATCAATTACGATGCAGACCAGGAATGGTTTGAACAGCCGAAAGATTGTGATATCCGGATCGTGTGCTCGGAGACCGGCATGGTGCCCAATTCGTATTGTACGAACCGGGTTACAGATTATTTCATTCCCATAGTGTCGTCCGGAAAGATCTGTGACAATAAAAAAGAAGTTATGATTTCTGCCAACGAAAAGATCTCTTATTGTAGAATGTGTATGCCGGAGAATGGGTACAGAAAAAAAATGTTTCCCGTGGTCTCCTCCGAAATGCGGAGATATTACGAAGAAAATAAGATTGCTTATTTAAAAATTCCGCCGCATAACCCCGCCTGTGAAAGGGTATTCAAAGAAGGTGCCCCGCTGGTAATATCCCCATCATCGGGCGCAGAGTATTACATTAATAAGAAAACTCCCGAACCCATTCAGTTGAAATGCAATGTCGATAACGACGTGAGCAAGGTATACTGGTATATCAACGACAGGTTTTACAAAGCATCGGAGGCCGGATCAATGCAGTATTTTCTTCCTGATGAAGGTCCGGTAAAAATTTCATGCACGGACGACAAAGGAAGGAACCGTGACATATGGATCAACGTGCGATATATCCAACTTTAGATGCTCAATTCACCCAGCTTGTCATTTTCCCGGCAAGCATCCAGCCATTATCTTTTTTCCTGAACAGGTAGGTTGATCCCATTCCGCAGGATTTATTGTCGCAGCGGCAGATAATATCGATCACTGCGAACTGCATATCGTCAGTGAACTCGGGCTCAGAAAAATAATACTAATTTCTCCTGCGAAGGTCTTTCCTGCCAGGACTTCCATTCTTTCCTGGCAACTTTCTTCGATGTTTGACTGGTTTGATCAGGAATTGATGCCGCGTCCAGGATGCGCTTTGCCTGTTTATCGTCGATGCAAATCGCTTTATTGAGGCGACTTTGTGTCCATGTATTTATAGCAGTGTCGTAATAAGATTTTCTTGCGAGTTCGTTCATGACATCAATGGTGACGGGAGTTTCGAGTCCGTACTTCATCCATTCGTCGTAGTCGTATCTTTTGAAACTGCAGGGATAAGCATTGCTAAGCAGATAAAACCTGGAGAGACTGCTATCGATTACTTTGTCGAGTATAGCGTTGATGAATTCTTCCTTTTGAAATTGCGCAGGTTGCGCAAATGATGATTGCATGGAGAAAAGCGCCAGGATCGCGACCAGCATTTTCATTGTACAATAATCATCAAAATAAAGTTAAGGCCATTCTAAAATTAGAAGGCAACAGGATTAACTGTTGCCTTATTGTTATGGAGATATGAATTTCTTATTCCGCTTTATTTACGCTTCCCGCGCCGCTCACATTTTGAATAACACTGGTTGCATTTCCTTTATAGCTGACAGTTCCTGCACCACTGACATCGGCTTCCAATTTTACGCTGGCATACACTTCTGCACTTCCCGCACCCGAAATGCCTACTTTCGACGTTTCCGACATGAGCTCGTAGCAATGGGCATGTGCTGCGCCACTCAGTTCCATCTCCATATTTTTTGCCTGGCCCTTCAGGTTCATTGTGGCGCTTCCTGACACTTCAGCCGAGACTTTCGGCGCATCAATTTCAAGTTTTATACCGGATGCGCCACTGGTATTAAGTTCAAGTTCCGAATTATTGCTGATTTTTGTTTCTCCGACCACTTCACTGGCGCCACCGACGTCGATACTGCTGTATTCAGGGTTAGAAATATATACTTTCATTTGGTCGGAAGGATTAAGATTATACCCCTGCTTATTTTTTACGATCAATTTATCTCCTTCCTGGTCAATTTCTATGTATTGAAGTAGATTTTCGTCGCCCTCAATTTTCACCGGCTTTGCATCGCCCTGGGAAAGATAGACGTTCAATGCTCCATCCACTTCCAGGTCCTTGAATGCCGAAATGCTTCTTTCTTCAGATTTATTAACGCCATTGCCTTTGACGTGCTTGCCGGTAACGAAACGGCAGGAGACTATTATCAACGAAAAGGCCAACAGGAAACATACATGTTTTCTCATATCTTGGTTTTTAATTGCAAAGGTTAATTTATTATTCAAGATTCGGAAACCGGTTAACCAATGGTTGCAGATTTTTGGTTGCAAGCGTTGTTCTGCACCGGCCTGGGCCGGAAAACAAATGGTTTGGACCTAAATCTGCCTGATTTTCAAATGGCAGCTGGAGTAATTGGGGAATAGACAGCTGAAATTAGGATAAAATTGAATTTGATTATCTTCGTACGACCATGACGGAAAAGATAGTTATTCTTGATTTTGGCTCTCAATATACTCAATTAATTGCCCGTGCAGTCAGAGAAGCCAACGTTTATTGCGAGATTTTTCCCTACAATAAGAAATTAGACCTCGATCCTTCAGTCAAAGGAATCATTCTTTCCGGGTCGCCATTTTCCGTCAATGACAAGAAAGCACCGATCGTTGATATCAAAGAACTGCACGAACGCCTCCCTTTGCTGGGAATATGTTATGGTGCACAGCTGACTGCACTCCAATTCGGCGGTCATGTGGCCAACAGTAAGAAAAGAGAGTATGGCAGGGCGAGACTTCATAAACAAAAAGAAGATGTTCTTCTTCACGATGTCACCGAGCATTCGCAGGTATGGATGAGCCATGCCGATACGATATTGGATCTTCCTTCCGGATTCGAAGTGCTGGCAACCACCGAAAATATTCCATTCGCGGCATTTAAGATGAATGGCAACAGCTTGCCACTGTACTGCCTTCAGTTCCATCCTGAAGTTTATCACTCAGTAGAAGGAAAGAAGATCCTGAAAAATTTCCTGGTAGATATTTGTGGTTGCAAGCAGGACTGGACAGCCGCACATTTCATCAATGACAGCGTTGCACAACTTTCCAAACTCATCGGAAACAGGAAAGTGATCATGGCGCTGAGCGGCGGCGTCGATTCGACAGTTGCAGCCACACTCATCAGCAGGGCGATCGGCAAAAGGCTTCATGGCATATTTGTCGACAACGGCGTTTTGAGAAAAAATGAATTCCAGGATGTGCTCGACACCTATAAAAAACTGGGATTAAATGTAAAGGGCGTTAATGCCAAAAAACTTTTCTACGATAAACTGAAAGGAAAAATCGATCCGGAAGATAAACGAAAGACGATCGGGAAATTATTCATCAGAGTTTTCCGCACCGAAGCAGATAAGATCAAAAATATTCAGTTGCTGGGACAGGGAACCATCTATCCCGATGTCATTGAGAGCATGTCAGTTCACGGACCATCGGTCACCATCAAATCACATCACAATGTCGGCGGCCTTCCAAAGAAGATGCATCTCGACCTGGTAGAACCGCTCAGGTTCCTTTTCAAAGACGAGGTCAGGAAAGTTGGCGCAGAGTTGGGCATTCCCGTTGAAATGCTGCAAAGGCATCCCTTCCCGGGGCCGGGCCTTGCCATCCGCATTTTGGGAGAAGTGACCAAAGAAAAAGTTAAACTGTTGCAGGAAGCAGATCATATTTATACAAAAGGGCTGAAATCGCATAACCTTTATGGTTCGGTATGGCAGGCCGGAGCAATTCTTCTCCCTGTGAAAAGCGTGGGGGTTATGGGCGATGAAAGAACCTATGAATTTACGGTTGCGCTGAGAGCTGTGACTTCTGTTGATGGCATGACGGCCGATTGGGCACATCTGCCTTATGAGTTTCTTGCCGACATGTCCAGCGAGATTATCAATAGTGTGAAGGGGATCAACCGTGTAGTCTACGACATCAGCAGCAAACCTCCTTCAACCATCGAATGGGAATAAAATTCCACTTTTCTTTTTAATTAATTTTCTGGACCTTCAAAATCGAAGGACCAATTGATGAAGACTGCAATATCATATTTCGTGTGTTCGATCCTGTTGCTGACCGGATCCTTACGTGGTTTAGGCCAGCAGGATTCGATTCACCGTTCAGGTGACACGACACAGCGGCAAAGGATCGCCGTATTTGTTCCACTATTCCTGGACTCGGCGTTTGACGCTTCCGCTAACTACAGGTACGAAAAAAATTTCCCAAAGTTTTTTAATCCCGGCCTGGAATTTTATGAAGGCGTTCAGCTGGCAATAGATTCTCTTCAGTCAAAAAACCTCGCGCTCGACGTCGCTGTTTACGACACGCGCTCAGCTACACAATCGATCGCGCAGGCAGCAGCCAGCCCCGATTTTCAATCAACCGGATTGATCATTGCTGAAGTTAATGCCACGGATATGCATCAGCTTGCCGACATCGCTCTGCAAAAAAATATTCCATTTATCAACGTCAATTTTCCCAACGATGGTGGGATTACCAACAACCACGAATTTGTGATCCTGAACTCCACTCTGAAAACGCATTGTGAAGGGATATACAAATTTGTTCAGCGCAATTATCCGAGCTACAATCTTCTTTTTTTTGGAAAAAGAGGAGTTCAGGAAGACCGATTAAAAAATTATTTTCTCGACTTCGAAAAAAATACGTCTTCAATTCCGCTGAAATTGAGATATATCCAGCTGGATGACCGTGTCAGCCCGGAACAGGTGATCAGTTACATGGACAGCAGCAGGAAGAATCTTTGCATCGTAGCCAGCCTCGATGAAAATTTCAGTAAAGCCGTATGCGCCGCTGTCGCTTCAGTCAACAAAAGCTATATCTCAAAAATTTTCGGCATGCCTACCTGGGACGCTATCGTTGATTTTTCACGGCCGGAATATGCTGACCAGGAGATTTATTATACGACACCTTTCTATGTGAACCCCGCAGACAGCCTGGTATTGTCGATCCAGCAAAATTACCGGAACAAATTCTACTCCAGGCCGAGCGATATGGTGTTCAGGGGATATGAAACCACTTTCCGCTTCGCACAATTGCTGCAGCTGTATGGAAAAAACATCAGTGGAAGCATCGGAGAAAAAAAATTCAGGGTTTTTAATGATTTTGATATAGAACCTGTTTTCCTGAACAAACAGAACATGACCCTGGATTATTTCGAGAACAAAAAGCTATATTACATTAAGAAGGTGAACGGGAACGTAGTTGCAGTGTATTGATGCATGATCTTCGCTACAGGTATCCTCAGTCTCCGGGCTGAATTCGCCCCATTCTTTCCAAAACTTTCTTGCAGTAAATTCGTTGCGTATGGGTTTGTTGAGTTTTACTGACCACGGCATCTATTGTGCGAAGGGCGATTTTTATATCGATCCCTGGCGGCCTGTAGGCAAGGCAGTCATCACGCATGCACATAGCGATCATGCCAGGTGGGGTTCATCTTATTATCTGAGTCACCATCTCACCAAATACCTGCTGCGTCTGCGGCTCGGGGAAAATAACTATCAGTCGGTTGAATGGGGAGAATCTGTAAATATGAATGGCGTCAGGGTTTCACTGCATCCGGCCGGGCATATCATTGGATCTTCCCAGATAAGGGTGGAAAGCAATGGCGAAGTATGGGTAGTCAGTGGCGACTATAAAACCGAGAACGATGGAATCAGCGGTGCAATAGAAATCCTGAAATGCAATGTGTTTATTACGGAATCAACATTTGGATTGCCGATATATAATTGGAAACCGCAGGAACAGATATTTTTCGATATTCAAAATTGGATCCTAAGGAATAAAGAAATCGGAAGAAACAGCGTGATCATCGCTTACAGCCTGGGAAAAGCGCAAAGGATCCTTCCCTGTATTGCCGCCGTGAGTCCCGACATTTATGTGCATGGTGCAGTATGGAATACGATGGAAGCGCTAAGAGGAGCGGGTGTCGAATTGCCAATGGTAACAAGAATAAATCCGGACTCACCAAAAGAAAATTTTAAAAGCGCAGTGATCATCGCTCCTCCCGGCGCCGAGGGCTCATCATGGATCAACAGGTTTACGCCTTATTCACTGGGCGTCTGCAGCGGCTGGATGCAGGTGCGCGGTAACGTTAGAAGAAGGAACGTCGACGCGGGATTTGCGTTAAGTGACCATGCCGACTGGAACGGACTTTGGAATGTGGTGAAAGGAACCGGCGCCGAAAAAGTGTATGTGACACATGGCTTTCAATCCGCGTTCAGCCGCTATCTCAATGAAAAAGGTATTCCGGCAGGTGAAGTAAAAACTGCTTTTGGTGATGAAGAAGAAGAGAAGACAGAAACCAACTTACCTGAAGAAGGGGGCCAAGCGAAAACATGAAATTATTTGCCGAACTGATAAATACATTGGGCACGTCAACCAAGACGAATGACAAGCTGGAGGCGCTGAGTAATTATTTTACCAGTGCGGGCGACAAGGATAAGGTTTGGGTGATTGCCATTTTCAGTGGCCGCCGGCCCAAACGTGCGGTCAGTGCAACCTTATTAATGGAGTGGTGCGTTGAACTCACGCAAATTCCGCAGTGGCTTTTCGAAGAGAGCTACCATACAGTCGGCGATCTTGCAGAAACCATTGCCCTGCTCCTTCCGGAGAATGGATCTGATACAAAGACATTTCCTCTTCATTATTTTTTGGAGAACCTGGTATCCATCGAAAGAGAGGATGAATCCATCCGAAAAAAATTCATTGTAGACGCCTGGACCAACATGAATCGAAATGAAAGATTTGTCTTTAACAAATTTATCACGGGCGGATTCAGGATTGGTGTTTCCCAAAAAATGATGGTCAATGCGCTGGCAAAAACTACCGGCACCGACGCAGCGAAAATCGCACACCGTATAAGCGGCAATTGGGACCCCATGACAATTTCGTTCAATGACCTGCTCAGTGAAAAGGCAAGCGGTCTCGATGATTCCAAACCTTATCCCTTCTACCTGGCCTACGCGCTGGAGGATGAATTGTCGTTGTTGGGTGAACCGGAAGAATGGATGGCAGAATGGAAATGGGATGGCATCAGGGGACAGATCATCAAGAGAAATGGAAATCTCTTTGTCTGGAGCCGCGGCGAAGAGCTGATGACCCCAAAATTTCCGGAATACCTGCCGTTGACCAATATACTGCCTGACGGAACGGTCATTGATGGCGAGATCATTTGCCTCGATGCCAAGACAACGGATCAAATTGATTTCATGCCGCTGCCTTTCGCAATTTTGCAGACAAGAATTGGCAGGAAAAATATTTCCAGGAAACAGCTCATTGAAGCGCCTATCGGATTTATTGCCTACGATTTGCTCGAATACAAGGGGGAAGATACGCGCGAGATGTCGATGCAAGACCGGAGGAAAAGACTGGAACTGTTGATCGCTGAGGCGAAACAGAGTTTTCTGAAGATATCTCCGGTCATATCATACAATTCCTGGCCGCAGCTGGCTGAAATCAGAATGCATTCGCGGGAGATTGGGAGCGAAGGGATCATGCTGAAAAGAAAAAATTCAATCTACCAGGTCGGCAGAAAAAGAGGGGACTGGTGGAAATGGAAGATTGACCCTTTGGTAATCGATGCCGTGATGGTATATGCTCAGAAAGGTCATGGAAGAAGAAGCAATCTCTATACCGACTATACTTTTGCCGTTAAGGAAGGTGAAAAACTGGTCACTTTCACCAAGGCATATTCCGGTTTGACAGACAAGGAATTTTCAGAGGTAGATAGTTTTGTAAAAAGAAATTCAATTGAAAAGTTCGGGCCCGTGCGGACTGTCAAACCGGAACTCGTTTTTGAAATTGCATTTGAAGGGATCGCGGCCTCGAACCGGCACAAGTCCGGAGTTGCGTTGCGATTCCCACGGATAAATCGCTGGAGAAAGGACAAGAAGCCTGAAGAGATCAACACGCTCGACGACCTGAAGAAAATGCTGGAACAATTTGGGAAATGAGGATCCGCAAAAAATGCGGCTTCACATCCGATTTTAAATGAATGCATCTGAAACGCAAATATTAATTTTAGAAGGAATAAGCGCTCTATGAAGAAGCTACTTGCGATATTGGTTTTTGCATTGCCGGCCGTGGCCTTCAATTCGGCTTTTCACTTTTTCGGAGATGACAAGGCCGTGCCCATCCCGCCAAGCAAGCAAAGGGAAGGCGACAGCAAAATCGGTTATGAATACCTGATCACCGGAGATTATCTAAAGAGCGGCGTTCCTTATAATTATTTCAAGCTTGGTTTTGGAAAAAGTTCCGTCAATTATCTTCATCGTGACGGATTGAACAAGGATATCAGCTTCGAATATACGGCGGTGAGGGCGCCGAATGGTGAAGTAGTTGTCGCACCCAATTGCCTCCAATGTCATGCGCAGGTATTCGAAAATAAACTCGTCATCGGGCTTGGAAATACATCCATCGATTTTTCCAACAACCAGAAACTCGATCCAAAAGTCGCAGCCAGTGCGGAGCGTGTTATAAGAAATCTCGATCCGGCAAAATATGAGGCGGCCGAACCTTTTCTGAAAGTGGTGAAGACGATCGGCAATCAGCTACAGACTAAAGTGCGCGGAGTAAATGCCGCCGACAGGCTCGCAGCGCTGTTGGTCAGCCACCGCGACCGCAATACTTTTCGCTGGCACGAAACGCCGATGCTCGATATTCCGGATGAAGTAATTCCTACTGATGTTCCTGCATGGTGGCTCCTGAAAAAAAAGAATGCGATGTTCTATACCGGGTTCGGGAGGGGAGACTTCAGCCGTTTTCTAATGGCCTCGAATTTGTTGACGGTGAATGACACTTCTGAATCGAGAGAGGTGGACGCCCATTTCAATGATGTGCTTGCCTATATCTATTCCATTCAACCTCCAAAATATCCAAAACCCGTCAACAAGGAATTGGCGCGCCAGGGTGGTTTGATATATGTCAAGAATTGTTCAAAATGTCATGGTAACGGGGATGAATATCCGAACCTGTTAATACCCGAATCGGTGATTCAAACGGATTCGATGCTTTTTACCAGCAACTATCAAAGCCCGCAATTTGTGGACTGGTTCAATTCAAGTTGGTTTGCACAGGGCGACCATCCTGCAAGGCTCGAACCGTTCAATGGCTATATTGCCCCGCCGCTCGATGGCATCTGGGCAACGGCGCCATACCTGCATAATGGATCAGTGCCTACGCTCGAGGCTGTTTTGAATAGTAAGGCCAGGCCCAAATATTGGTCGCGCGACTTTGATAATCCGCAGTATGATTATAATAAGCTGGGGTGGGTTTACCAGTCTCGCGATTCGGCGCAGGGATCCAATGTCTATAATACAGAGTGGAGAGGATACGGAAATGCCGGGCACAATTTTGGGGACCGGCTCTCTGAAAAAGAAAGAAAGGCGCTGATCGAATATCTCAAGACATTGTAATTAATTCCTTCGACTAAATTCTCTTCTTGCAAGTTCAGCAAACGATAGGATACCAGACCATTCATCAATGGTTTACCGAAAAGAATTTAATTCCATTTCCCTTCCAGGAAGAAACCTGGCAACATATCATCGATGGCAAATCAGGACTTGTCAATGCGCCCACGGGATGTGGTAAGACATTTTCCGTGTTCCTTGGAGTACTGATTGAATTCATCAACGATCATCCTGAGAATTTCAGGTCCAGGTCGAAAAGCCATTTACAGTTACTATGGATTTCGCCACTTCGCGCATTAGCCAAGGATATTGCCCGGGCCATGGAAGAAGCAATCACGGAACTCGGTTTGAAATGGAAGGTGGGCGTCAGGAACGGCGATACGGAAATGTCTGAACGGCAGCGGCAGAGCAGGCAGATGCCCGAGATCCTTATCATCACGCCCGAGAGTTTACATCTGTTGCTGGCGCAAAAAAGCAATACCGAAATTTTTCAATCCCTGAAATTGATTGCGGTTGACGAATGGCATGAGTTGCTCGGCAGCAAACGCGGGGTGCAGGTCGAACTTGCGATATCCCGCCTGGTACAATTACAAACAATTGCCGGCAACAGGCAATGTTCAGTCTGGGGCATTTCAGCAACCATCGGTAACCTTGAGCAGGCAATGGAAGTGATATTGGAGCCGCTGGCGGCGCATCTTCCTGATGGTCCTGCATTCGGAGAAATTGTACGTGCTAAAATCTATAAGCCTATAGAAATCGAGTCGGTATTTCCTGATGAAATTGAAAAATATCCCTGGGCGGGACATTTGGGAATAAAACTCATCGATAAAGTAATTCCCATCATTCAAAAAAGCAGGACGACGCTCATCTTCATCAACACGCGCGGGATGAGTGAACGATGGTACCAGGAATTATTAAATGCCTGTCCCGACCTGGCAGGATCAATTGCCCTGCATCACGGTTCAGTTGATACGGAATTGAGGATATGGGTGGAAGAAGCATTGCATAGCGGAAAACTCAAGGCCGTCGTTTGCACGGCCAGCCTTGACCTCGGCGTCGATTTTCGGCCTGTCGAGACCGTTATACAGGTGGGTTCCCCGAAAGGAGTGGCGCGGTTCCTGCAACGTGCGGGCCGGAGCGGTCATCAGCCCGGGCAAGTCAGCAGGATATATTTTCTTCCCACACATTCGCTCGAGCTGGTGGAAGCGGCGGCATTGAAAACCGCAATGCATTTGAATTTTATTGAAAGCAGAGTTCCCATGCTGCTTTGTTTCGACGTGCTGATCCAATACTTGTCGACACGCGCCATCGGTGGAGGATTTTATCCTGACGAAGTACTGAAGGAAGTGAGGTCATCCTATTGTTATCGCATGATGACAGACGAGGAATGGAAAGAAATCCTTCATTTTATTTCTGAAGGAGGTGCTGCCTTGCAACAATATGACGAATTCAAAAAAGTTGAAAATATTAACGGACTATTCGTGATCACCAGCCGGCGTCTGGCCATGCGTCATCGTTTACATATTGGCACGATTGTAAGCGATTCAATGATGAAGGTGAAATTCATGAGCGGCGGATTTATAGGCGTGATCGAAGAATATTTTATCAGCCGCCTGCAGCCTGGAGATGTATTTACACTTGCCGGCAGAAATCTCGAATTCGTCATGGTCAAGGAGATGACGGCGATCGTAAGAAAATCAAATTCAAAAAAATCCATCGTTCCGAGCTGGCAGGGCGGGAGGATGCCGCTGTCTGCAAACCTTGGTTTGATGTTGAGAAGGAAATTTGATGAAGTGCCGCTCGCGCTTGACTCCGGGAAGCCACGTGACCAGGCAGACGATGCAAAAATCAACGGAATGAAACCCGCTTCCGATATTGAGCTGGTAAAGCTTCAGCCGCTGTTCAGGGTGCAACAACATCTTTCGCATATTCCAAAGGAAAGCGAACTCCTTATCGAGCAAATTGAAACCAAAGACGGATTTCATCTTTTCGTTTATCCATTTGAAGGTCGACTTGTTCATGAAGCCATGGCTGCCCTGCTTGCATTCAGGATCAGCAGGTTCACACCCATTACTTTTTCGTTTGCCATGAATGATTATGGTTTTGAGTTATTGAGTGACCGCCCGATACCTGTTGACGACTCCAATGTGTATGAATTGTTTTCACTGAAGGACCTTTCCCTGGATATCCAGCGCAGTGTGAACAGTGCGGAAATGGCGAGGCGCAAATTCAGGGATATTGCTGTGATCGGCGGATTGATCTTCCAGGGTTACCCGGGCGAATATAAAAAAGCGCGGCACCTGCAATCATCAGCTTCCCTGCTTTTTAATGTGTTCGCGGAATACGATCCGAATAATTTGTTACTTCGGCAAGCCTATAATGAAGTGATGGATCAACAGATGGAAGAGGCCCGTCTCCGTGGTATGCTTGAAAGAATCCAGCAGAGTAATATCGTGATCACCTTTCCAGAAAAATTAACACCATTCTGTTTTCCGTTGAAGGTCGACAGCATGCGGGAAAATCTTTCATCTGAAAAACTGGAAGACCGTGTGAAAAGAATGCAGATGCAACTGAGCAAATCCTGAGCAATTATTGAAGCTGGACAAGCCGGTCATTAACGATGGCGAAAATATTTTCATCCTCCAACGGATCAATCAGCGCAACTCCGGTAAACCGGCTGAAAGCCGGGAGTACTGCATAATCTCTTCCAAAATAAAAACAGGGAAAACAGAGCGACTGTTTACCCAGCCCGTCGATCCGTACGCCAGGATGAATATGACCGGAAAAAAAATAATCGGAGATGCTGTTCTTGTCAGCGACCAATGGCAACTTAGGTGTCGACATGGTAATATCATGGATGAAATGAAAATTTCCGAGAAGAAGTGAGTCGGCGTTGAGCAGGATCTCGGCCGCTGTATACCAGGAATCATTTAGGATATCGTGATTGCCTTTGATCAGTCGGATTGCCAGCTCGGGAAAATTTTCACGCCATCTTAGAAAAAGGTCCAGTTCTTTATTGGCCTGGCTGTGAAACAAATCGCCCACGACGATCAGCTGGCGCGGCTGAAAATACTGGATCTGGGCAACCAGCCGCTGAAGATCCATCTTATAAACGGTCTGCGGCACTCCAATACCGGATTTACGAAAATGGCCCGTCTTACCAAAGTGAAGGTCAGAAACGATGAGCGCTTTCTCTTCTTCCCAAAAAATACATCGTTCCGAACTGAGCCAAAGCTGCTGTTGTCTGATACGGTATGAAATCGGAGGATGCATGAGCGATAGGTGGACTGCAAATATAAATGAATGCGGAATTTGCTACGCGTGGAATTATTTCTTGTTATTCTTCCAATACCACCAATTCAATTTCTTCTTTTCCGGGCTTTTGGTTTCTGCAAAATATGTGGCGCACCGAAAAGTATAGAGCAGGCATGGATCCTGCTTCATTCTCACCAATGCATTAGATTGTTCGTAAAGAATTTCAGGGGCCTTTCCCCTGAGGTCTTCGGGAGATTTGATTCCAATATTATAGAGATCGAGGGCAATGGATTTGCCAATTCCAGGAATGACCTGCAGGGCTTTGAGCGCTTTGGCTTTGTCATCGGGCTCAATTCGAACCGCTCTTATTCTTGCCTTCGTGACGTGCAGGGCTTTGAGCGCTTTGGCTTTTTCATCGGGCTCAATTCGAACCGCTCTTATTCTTGCTCTCGTGACCTGCATGGTCTGAAATTTAGTTTCAATTCATTTTCTTCTTGAGTACCGAAACCTGGTCCTGGAGGTTGCTTACGAGATTGGCGAGCTGGTTAACATCCCATCTTTGTTGGGTATTCGCTTTGCTCATCACCATCTGCGCCTTCCACATTTCTATGATATCATCGGTATTCACATTATAAGGCTGGTAGGAAGTGTTGTCACTCACCAGCGTGATCTTGTTTTTCAGCTTATTGTTTTTCATCACGCGCTTATACACGATTCCTTCGTTGCGTGAAACAACAATATAAGT
>Ga0206955_1039_pt1 | contig 35771 bp, 29 predicted proteins | sample Alteio_BWOrgHeat_34_FD_153247 | JGI IMG/M metagenome (GOLD analysis project Ga0206955, IMG submission 153247) | Enriched cells from forest soil in Barre Woods Harvard Forest LTER site, Petersham, Massachusetts, United States -... | ecosystem: Environmental > Terrestrial > Soil > Temperate forest >...
TCTCTTTTCCATTTTTTTAATTATTTTAAGGTTTTTAATAGTTCCTCAAGTCGGTTATGCGCCATGTTTAAGCCCCTGGCAAAGGGCAGCTTCAGCAATTGGTCGCGTTGCGCAGGCGACTCGTAGATCACGTGCATAGTCAGCTTGCTGGTGTCATCAGTCACTTTTTCAAATTCTGTTATCTCCAACTGAACGCCAAACGGTACATTGTCCATTTCAAAAGTGCGGGTGATCTTCCGGTTCGGTATAAATTCATGAAATACCCCACTGAATCCGTATTTGTTTCCCTGGGCATCACTCGTTTCAAACTGGTAGCTGCCATGCTTTTTACTTTCCAGTTTCAGTACTTTAGTTCCCATCCATTGGGCAACAAGTTCTGGCTCTTCAAACGCTTTAAAAAGCAATTCCAAAGGCAGGTCAAATTCCCGTGTAATTACTATATCCTGCTTGCCGTCTTCGGCGTTGATCTTTGTTTTTAGTTCCATGCTCATTAATTATTAGTAACACGAATACTCACGAATTTTTTTGAATTACACGAATTGAATTTTTCTAATTCGTGTAATTCGTGAAAATTAGTGCTTATCCATTATTATTTTTTGGCTGTGTATTGTTTCATTATGGCTTCTAAGGTATTAAACCGGTCGTCCCACATTTTACGGAACGGTTCGATAAAGTCGGCTACTGTTTTCATGTTTTTTGCATTGATGTGATAGTAAATTTCCCTGCCGTTTTGCTCTTGTTTAAGCAATTCGCACTCGGTGAGTATTTGCAGGTGTTTTGAAACAGTGGGCCTGGCGGTGTCGAAGTTTGCTGCAATTGCACCTGCTGTCAGGGCCTGCGAAGCAACCAATAGCAGTATAGCCCTTCTTGTCGGGTCGGCTATGGCTTGAAATACATCTCGTCTTAAATTCATCGTGTAGTTATTTGACTACAAATATATATGTAGTTATTTAACTACGCAAATTTATTTAAAATTTTTTTTCTGGATATTTTAAAGTGTTCTTGGCCGGAAGTCTGCGCGGTTGTTAGCCCTGGGTTTTGCGAGGGTAGGGTTGCGGTCTTGCCGCCAACTTGTTTATAATCGTTATATCGCGGTGTTTTGTTTTGCTTATCACAGCAATATTGCGCTTTATTGAACTGAGTCCTTATTGTATTTGCTTCTGTACTCCAGAGGTGAAATACCAGTGATTTTGCGAAATACCTCGCGGAAGGCCTTCACATCCGAATAACCCACCTCATACATTACTTCGTTAACGGTTTTGCGGCTGGTCTCTAATGCTTTTTTTGCAGATTCTATTTTTACCCTTTGCGCATATTCAATAGGGGTATTGCCGGTTGCTTTAATAAACCTCCTGTCAAAATTCCGCCTGCCGATAGAAAACTTAGCCGACAACTCTTCCACTGATATTTTTTCGTTTAACTGGCTTTCAATATACACCTGGGCTTGCTCTACCATTGCATCCCCATGGAGTTTTTGCCCGGTGAATATGGCAAATGCAGATTGGCTGTTCCTGTCCAACTCAATCTGGAAAATTTTGGAGCAATAGATAGCTGTTTGTCTGTCGTAATATTTCTCTACCAGAAAAATCATCAGGTTCAGGAAGGAATAGGCCCCGCCGTTTGTGTAAATGCCTTTTTCGTCGGTGATCAGTTGGTCCTCTTTTAAATTTACCTTCGGGAACTGCTGCCTGAAAGCATCCGCATGGGCCCAATGGGTGGAACAGTTCCGGCCATCCAGTAAGCCCGATGAAGCCAGCATAAATGCCCCGGAACAGATGCTGGCCACTTCCGCACCGTCCCTGTATTGTTTTTTGATCCAATCGATCAGCGCAGTGTTTTCCTTTCCTTCTTTTTGATAAAACGGAACTGATGAGGGAATTACAACGAGGTCGGTTTTTGTTATCGCCGAAATATCGGTCTGGGGTTTTACCGTAAACATGCCGCCATACATTTCTTTTTTTTCTCCAACCCCGACCAGTTGGGCCGTAAACAGGTCTTTTTTACCGGTTTTGCGGCGGTAACTATTAGCGGCCGCAATTATTTCAAAGGTGCCCGCTATACAGGCCACTGTACTGAAGTTACTTTGTTCTCCGGGGAATATAATCGAGAGATGCTTCATCTGGTTTAATTTTATCAAAGGTAATGATAAGGGATGTCCAAATCAACCCACTACAAAGTCTATTTACCACCCCCTCAAAAACAATTTTAGACAATACTTTTGACAATATGAAACGATTAGAAAGTAAAGTTGCCGTTGTTTATGGAGACGGCGCGATAGGAGGAGCTATCGCGAAGGCCTTTGCCCGGGAGGGGGCAAAGGTGTTTTTAACGGGTCGCACCGCTTCGAAGCGTGATGCCATAGCTGATGAAATTCGAAATCTCGGAGGTGCTGTTACCGCAACTCAACTCGACGCATTGGACGAGGCTGCGGTAAATGCCCACATGGAAATGCTGTTAAAGCAAGCCGGCAAAATCGATATTTCTTTCAATACAATAGGTATACCGCAGAAAGGTATTCAAGGTATCCCGCTTACGGAGCTTGCTACCGATGCTTTTTTTCTTCCTGTCAGCATTTATACGCAGTCTCATTTTATAACGGCGAAGGCTGCGGCCCGTGTAATGAGTAAGCAAGGGAATGGTGTAATACTTATGCATACGCCAAATGCCAGCCGGATCAGCCCGCCTTTCGTTGGGGGGATGGTGCCCGCCTGGTCGGCAATAGAAGCACTTTGCCGGTCACTCTCGGTAGAATGCGGACCTAAAGGGGTTAGAGCAGCATGTTTGCAGACCACAGGTATTCCGGAAACGCCGCTAATCGATGAGGTATGGGAAATACAAGGAAAATCACACGGGATAACCTTTGAACAATTCCACGGTATTATGGAAGGCATGACCCATCGCGGACGCCTGACATCACTGGCTGAACTTACCGGCGCAGCGGTGTTTGTGGCTTCGGACGAAGGGAGCGCAATGACCGGTACAATCGTCAACTTAACGGCGGGAATGATAGTATGAAACTTTTAATCATTTGTCTCACTACGATAGTAAACTTATCAAATTTAAAAACCATGCAAAAGCAAGATTACACCATTACGTTCCGGGTCGACCAGAGCCCGGCGCAAGTATTTGAAGCGATCAACAACGTCCGGGGCTGGTGGTCGGAGCAAATAGACGGCCCGACCGACAAATTGAACGCAGTGTTCAATTATCATTATAAAGATGTGCACCGCTGCAAAATGAAAATCGTCGAATTTATTCCTGACAAGAAAGTCGTTTGGCTGGTTTTAGAGAATCATTTTAATTTCACTAAAGACAAAGCCGAGTGGGTAGGTACCAAAATCAGTTTTGATATCTCTCAAAAGGACGGCAAAACGCAATTAACTTTTACCCACGTCGGTTTAGTACCTGCTTATGAATGTTACCTGATATGCGCTGACGCCTGGCGTAACTATATTGTCGGCAGCCTGAAAAGCCTGATCGAAACCGGTAAAGGCAACCCTAACCCCTATATTCCGGCTATCGAAAGTGCGGAAAAATTGAAGGGAGGACTGCATGAATAAGCAGGATTTCACAACCAGCTTCCTGGTTGATCAGACCCCAAAAGAAGCTTTTGAGGCGATTAACAACGTTCATGGCTGGTGGACGGAAGGTGCAGAAGGCGGCACCGAAAAGCTGAACGACGAGTTTTCGGTGCGGTTCTGGAATGTGCATTATAGCAAACAAAAGCTCGTGGAAGTGGTGCCCTACGTCAAAATTGTTTGGCTGATCACAGAGAGCAAGCTCACTTTTATTGATGACAAAAGTGAATGGACCGGCACTCAGGTCGTTTTTGATATCACTGAAAAAGGAGCGCAGACAGAGGTGCGTTTTACGCACATAGGTTTAGTGCCGCAGGGTGAGTGTTATAACGACTGTTCCAATGCCTGGAGCGGCTATATCAATAATAGCCTGAAAAGCCTGATAACCACAGGAAAAGGAAAACCGACAACGAAAGAAGAATTAACTAAATAAATCATTAAGTCATGAACATTGCAAATAAAACGATATTAATCACCGGCGCAAACCGTGGTATTGGCGAGGCACTGGTAACAGAAGCCTTAAACAGGGGCGCAAAACGAATATATGCGGGAACGCGGGTTCCACTAAAGCATCCCGATGCACGGGTTATACCCTTAACCCTGGATATTACTGACAGGGAGCAGATTCGGGAAGCTGTAAAAAAAATTGCTTCACTTGATATGCTGATCAATAATGCAGGTATTGCATCGTTTGACGATCTCAACGAACGGGATGCCATTACGAGACATTTGGACGTAAACCTTTTCGGAACCTATGACCTGACGCAGGCATTTTTGCCTTTGCTGATCGGCTCGGGCGGGGCCATTGTTAACATATTATCTATAGTGTCCCTGGCCCCTTTACCGCCAATTGCTTCTTACTCTATCTCCAAGGCAGCTTTGTTCTCCATGACCCAATCCCTGCGCGCTTATATGACCGGGAAAGGTGTAAAGGTGCACGCCGTTTTAACAGGACCTGTTGATACCGATATGAACCGCGGGTTTGATATTCCAAAGGCTTCGCGCGAATCGGCTGCAACCGCCATTTTTGACGGTGTGGAACGGGGAGAGGAGGAGATATTTCCAGAACCGATGTCAGCAGCTATGGCGGAGGGCTGGCGCAATGGGGCGGTAAAGGCGATGGAGCGCCAGAATGCCGCATTGGTACAAGCATAAACCCAAGCGGTTATATTATCAACTTCGAACGGAAAAAAGTACGCAAGAGTTAATATAGGGTTCAAAACGGGAGAAATTTAAAATTGGCCTAAAATTTTAATTGACAGATTTTGAACTGCGCAGTTCAAAGGCCTGACAGCGAAATAATTGATCCGTGTCCCACACCCGCGTAAATATCAGAGCGGAAACAAAAAGCCTCAAATCTTTCGACTTGAGGCTTTTGATATTCGGGGTAGCGGGAGCAGGCCCCGAACCTGCGCCTGATCTCTGCTTATATCGGATTAAAACATCAAATTAAAGCCCTTGCCTTTTTTAGGGTTATCAATTTCTTCAAACTTTTTAATTTCATTTTCAAGCAACGCGGTGTATTCTGTAGCCATAAAATTTCTGAAAATTTGAATATCGTCTTTTTCCCTGGTGTCAATCAGGGCCTGGATATATTCGGCTTTAGTATTGCTTTGAACAATGGCAAGCGGTAGGTGATAATAAGCCTGTATATAATTCATCAATAACCTCGAGGTGCGGCCGTTGCCATCATAAAATGGGTGTATGCTCACTAAATTAAAATGAGCGTCGAACGACAGATTTAATTGATCAGTTATCGTGGTTGTTTCTTTTATAAGTCCATTTAACTTGCCCGCCAGTTGACTGGTTAGCGTTTCAACTTTATCAAAGTTCGGGAAATAAGTTGTACCTGCCGAAACATTGCCTTTTCTAAACGCGCCCGTAGTGGAATCTACAGTACCAAATATCGTATTATATGTTTTACCAGTACTTTTTACAACCAGTGCATTAATCTCTTTTATAAAATCTATGGTAATATCCCTTTTTTTCCTGGCTGCATTTAAAGTAAACAATAGCGCGGCATAATGATCGGTTACCATTAAACTATCATATATCGGTTTACCTTTAGGCGTAAGACCTTCATTAATCAATACCTGCGCCTCTACCTCGGTTAAGGTTGAGCCCTCAATTTTAGTGGAATGATGCACAATAGAGATCAGGTTAAATTTTTCATGATCAATAACATCATCGATGCCCAGGCTTTTATACCGGTTTATTAGCGCTGATAAATCCATTTTTTCTACTAATAATAATGCTGGTATCTCAAAGATAACATTTCTAACTTCCAATGAATTGTCCACCCTTTAAAAAAAGTTGATAAACCGGAGGGGCCAATGTGGTACAGATAAGTAACCAAAGTACACTAAATGAAAAAAGTCTTTAGGCTTACGACTAAAGACTTTTGACTTCTTAAAAGGTAGCGGGAGCAGGACTCGAACCTACGACCTTCGGGTTATGAGCCCGACGAGCTACCAACTGCTCCATCCCGCACTCTGTTGGTGATTACACCGATTTTTTTGTGATTTCACAGATTAAAATCGATGTAATCTTTTCCCAATCGGTGAAATCCTTATTTTTAATTGGGACTGCAAAGATATAATTCGTTTCTTTGCAGTCCAAATTAAATTTTATTTATTTTTCTATGGCGCACAGGGCAGGTTTTGTAAGTATAATTGGTAAGCCCAACGCGGGTAAATCAACGCTGATGAACGCGCTCGTGGGCGAAAAAATGTCCATCATCACCCCAAAAGCACAAACAACAAGGCACAGAATACTGGGAATTGTGAACGATGAAGACTACCAGATTGTCTTTTCAGACACTCCCGGCATTATAAAACCCCACTATGCCCTGCACGAAAGTATGATGCACCAGGTGGACGGCTCGATAGTAGACGCAGACCTTATATTACTGGTTACCGATATTTACGAGGAATACGACGAAGGTGATGTTTTAAAGAAACTGGAAGGTTCACTGGCCCCGCTGGCTGTTTTAGTTAATAAAGTTGATCAATCCGACGAGGAAACGGTAAAAGCCAAGATTGAATACTGGCAGGAAAAACTGAATCCCAAAGCGATATTCGCAATCTCTGCACTAAAAGACTATAATGTGCTGGCGGTAATGAATTTTGTGATCGAACATTTACCTGAACACCCGCCTTATTATGATAAGGATGCCCTGACCGACCGGAACGACCGCTTTTTTGCATCAGAAATGATAAGGGCGCAGGTATTTAAACAATATAAAAAGGAAATACCTTACAGCACCGAAGTAATTATCACCGCTTTTGTTGAAGGTGAAAAGTTACACCGTATCAGCGCGGAAATTATTGTTGAACGCGATTCGCAAAAAAATATCCTGATCGGCAAAAACGGCGAGATGCTTAAAATTGTCGGCACTTACGCCCGCCGCGATATGGAAGACTTTTTTCAGAAAAAGGTCTTCCTTGAAATGTTTGTAAAAGTAATACCCGACTGGCGCAGCAAAAAAAATTACCTTAAACAGTTTGGGTACGAATAAAAAGAGTCAGGAATCAAGATTCAAGAGCCAGGATAAAAGGTTTTAAATCGAGATCAACGACTAAAAATATATTAAATGTAATAGAAAGAACATTAATTTAGGCTGATCATTTTGGTTTTGTCTTGATTCTTGATTCTTGGTTCTTGATTCTAAAAAAACATGAGTAACATAGTAGCCATAGTAGGTCGCCCTAACGTAGGCAAATCAACTTTATATAACCGTTTAACAGAAACACGCAAAGCCATTGTGGATGACGTGAGCGGCGTAACCCGCGACAGGCATTATGGTGTTTCTGAGTGGATTGGGCATTCTTTCACCGTAATTGATACCGGTGGCTATGTAGCCAATTCGGCAGATGTATTTGAGGCGGCCATTCGCGAGCAGGTGATCATTGCCATTGAGGAAGCTACCGTTATCCTTTTTATGGTCGACGTTACTACTGGCATCACCGACCTGGATGATGAAATTGCCACCCTGCTGCGTAAAGGTAAAAAGCCTGTATTTGTGGTGGTGAATAAATTAGATAATACATCGCTGTTAGCTGATTCCATGACGTTTTACAGCCTGGGCCTTGGCGAACTGTACAATATTTCTGCAATGACAGGCTCCGGAACGGGCGAGTTGCTTGACGAGGTGGTAAAACATTTTGATGATGAGCAACTGGAAGAAAATACTTTACCAAAGTATGCCATTGTAGGCCGCCCTAATGTAGGCAAATCATCCATTATCAATTCCCTTATCGGTAAGGAACGTAATATTGTTACGCCAATAGCAGGTACCACCCGCGATTCCATCCATATCCACTATAACCAGTACGGACACGATTTTATGCTGATAGATACCGCCGGGCTGCGTAAAAAAACGAAGGTTAAGGAGAATATCGAGTTTTATTCGGTAATGCGTACCATTAAAGCGCTGGAAGAAGCCGATGTAGTGATATTGATGATCGATGCTGTGGAAGGCATTGAGTCACAGGATATCAACATCTTTCACCTCGCCGAAAAAAATAAAAAAGGCGTGGTGATCGTAGTCAACAAATGGGACCTGATCGAAAAAAACAACAAAACCGTTAAGGTTTTTGAAGAACAGATAAGGGATAAAATAGCGCCATTTACTGATGTGCCGATTGTATTTACTTCGGTAACCGAAAAACAAAGGGTGTTGAAAGTGATTGAGACTGCTAATTCAGTTTATCAAAACAAAGTCCGCAAAATACCAACTTCAAAACTAAACGAGGTAATGCTGCCGATCATCGAAAATTATCCGCCGCCTTCCATCAAAGGCAAATACGTAAAGATCAAATACATCACTCAAATAGCAGGGACATCGCCAATGTTCGCTTTCTTTTGCAACCTGCCTCAATACGTAAAAGAGCCTTATTACCGCTTTATTGAAAATAAGTTAAGAGAGAATTTTGAGTTCGAAGGGGCGCCAATCCAGGTTTGGTTCAGACAGAAATAATTTCGGATTTGAAAATTTGAAGATGTGATAATTTGAAAATGTAAAACGATGACCTATTTTCAAATTTTCAAATCAACAAATTTTCAAATTAATTAATTGACTCCACCGCCTTCTTCAACGCCGCATCATCACCATTCATTACTTCAAAATAGGCGTTATCGCCCCATTTAAAACGGGCGGCTGATGCTTTCAGGATGGTTTTGATAGTGCCTTTCGAGACAAGTAACTCCTTTGAATCCATCTCTTTAATGGTTTTTGAAGCGTACAGGATAAACTTATTAAATTCATCGTCGCTTACGGCATACTGGCTTACAAATGAATCAGACGTGTGGAATTTATTTAAAACTGGTCCTAATTGATCGATAGTATAGGCCGTAAAAACCTGCTGTTCGCTTAGTTCCTGAACAAGATCGGTGTTAATGGTAGTATCTGCAGGCACAAAAACATCAGGCATTATCCCGCCGCCGCTGTAAACCTTTTTACCCGATGCTGTATGATACGGCGAAGGCTTTTTAAAAATGCTGTCGTTTAAAGTACGCTGTTCCGAAAAAAGCTCACCCTTCCGCATTCGCTCCGCTATTTCGTTGTGGTAGCTTTCAGCGCCGTATTTATACGATTTTTGAATGGAGCGGCCTGATGGCGTATAGTAACGCGCAACCGTTAAATTTACGGCGGAGCCATCGCCAAAAGGAAACTGCTGTTGTACCAGCCCTTTGCCAAAAGAACGGCGGCCAACAATAACTGCCCGGTCAAGATCCTGTAATGCGCCTGCCAGTATTTCACTTGCAGAGGCCGAATATTCGTCAATAAGCACCGCGAGTTTACCCTCTTTGAACATGCCCGAATCGGTGGAGAAATAGTCCTTGCGTTCTTCGTGGGCGCCTTTTGTGTAAACGATAAGCTTGCCTTTTGGCAAAAATTCGTCGGCAAGAGAGGTGGCCGAATTGAGATATCCACCGCCATTTTCCCTGATGTCGAGCACCAGTTTTTTAAGGCCCTGTGCCTTTAACCTGCTTAACGCAGCCCTGAAATCTACATCAGTTGTTGAGGCAAATTTGCTTATTTTGATATAACCTGTTTCCGGGGAAATCATGTAGGCAGCATCAAGGCTGCTTAAATCAACATGGCCCCGTTGGATGTGATATAGTTTCAAAGCAGGATTGCCTGGTACCAATACCGACATCGATATTTGAGAAAGCGAATCGCCTTTTAAAGTTTGGTCGACTTTATCGGCAGTAAGTTTGGTGCCCGAAAACTTTTTTTCATTAACATTAATGATCTTATCGCCTGCATTTAACCCTGCTGTTTGCGCAGGTCCCCCGGGGTAAACCTGGGTAATTACCAGTGTGTCCCGCAGTAACTGGTATTCAAGGCCAACGCCGTTAAAGCCGCCGTCTAAATTTTCATTGATGGATTGCGCGCGCTGGGGTTGCAGGTAAAGCGAATGAGGGTCAAGGGTTTGCAGCATGTCATTCACCGCGACGCCTTCAAGACTATCCTCATTTACCGAGTCGACATAGTTTTCTTTAACAAGTCGTAAAACACTGTTAATTTTATTATTGCTTCTACGCGAAAAATTGAGACCGTTGTCCGAAAGGTTGTTATCGGCTAAAAAAAAGCCAATAGTTATTCCTATCAGCAGCAACATCATCGACCTGAAAATTATAGCCCCCGCATTCTTCATACCAGTATTCTTATTACAAAGTTAATAATTGTTTTGTTGAGGTAGTAGCCTGTTGGATACTGATTTAAATAAAATTTCAATCATGTGGCAAAATTTTTTAGCAATTGTGAAAATTGTGATGGCAAACCCTGGTCTGATTTCTCAACATTTTTACCGAATTTTGAGGAAATTATTTTTTCCTCCATGGATAGGACTACAGAAAGGGACTCCAGGTTTAACGACCTCGAAAAAATGACGGTAAGCGAAATCCTCCGGCATATTAATGAAGAAGATCAGACTGTTCCTTTGGCTGTTGAAAAAGCATTGCCCCAGATAGAGGCACTTGCCAAAGCAACTGCCGGCAAAATGAAAGAAGGCGGAAGGCTTTTTTACATTGGTGCAGGTACCAGCGGCCGCCTGGGTGTGGTTGATGCTTCGGAATGCCCGCCTACATTTGGTGTTCCGTTTGATATGGTTGTCGGGATTATAGCTGGAGGGGATGGGGCCATTCGTAAAGCCGTAGAATTTGCCGAAGATGATGACAGGCAGGCCTGGGAAGACCTTTTGGCATATGATATTAATGAAAAAGATGTGCTTGTTGGCATAGCTGCATCAGGTACAACGCCTTACGTAATTGGCGGCTTAAATGCGGCCAATCATCATAATCTGATAACAGGGTGTATCGTCTGCAATAGCGGCAGCCCGGTAGCGGCAACTGCCAAATACCCTGTTGAAGTGATTACCGGGCCTGAATTTTTGACAGGCTCAACCCGCATGAAAGCAGGCACTGCGCAAAAACTGGTGTTAAATATGCTTAGTACCTGTGTAATGATCCAATTAGGCAAGGTTAAAGGCAATAAAATGGTGGATATGCAGCTGTCAAACCATAAATTGGTTGACCGTGGCACAAAAATGGTAATGGCTGAGACTGGTTTGAATGAAGAAAATGCGGCAACTTTGTTAAATAAGTATGGCAGTGTAAGAAAAGCCGTGGAAGCGTATAAGAGTTGATGTGCAAATGTACAGATGTGCAGATGTGCAAATGATGAGGAAATAAATTGATTGATTAAAAAATGGATGTAAGTTGACGAATTGTAGATGCAAAGGTTTAGATTTTTACAATCTGCACATCTGCACATTTGAAATCTTCTTCATCTGCACATTTGGAATTGGAAAATGCACGAGATAGAACCATATTATAAATGGCGCGACGATTACATTGCTGCGGAGGACGAATACTCGCCTTTTTATGCAACGGAATATAGCGAATTTGAGTTTGATAAGCAGGTTTATAACTACCTGCTTCACCCGCAGTGGGATTCATTCGGCTCAAATACCTTGTACTTAAAAGTATTATTTGTTGATTATGACCGCGGCTACGCCATCATTGAATTTATTGGTGAGTGGAACGATGCGATCAATAATGACATTATGATGCTGAAGCGTGAGATCCTGGATTTGATGACTGATAGCGGAATAAGGTATTTTATACTGATAGGCGAAAATGTATTAAATTTCCACTCATCCGACGATTGTTATTACGAAGAATGGTTCCAGGATGTGGAGGACGGCTGGATAGCAGGCATCAATTTCCGCGAACATGTAATAGATGAGTTTAAACGAAACAATATCGACTATTACATCAATTTCGGCGGTGTATTGGATGATCTTGGCTGGCGTGCATTAAAACCTATCCAGGTATTTAAAAAAGTGGAAGAACAATTGGTAAGAAGATTGGGGTAGGGGTTAGAGACTGGAGATTAGTGATCGGAGATTAGTTCAAAATTATTCAATGCACATTTATCTAACGTCAAATCTCAAACTAAACTTTTTGTAGTTAATGTCGTCTTAAATATCAACTCTAATAATTATTTTTGTATAAATAAATTTTAATAAAAAATGGAAGTAAATAAACCTGATTACGTTTATAAGAATGTAGTCCAAATAAATGATACTGATTCAATCCGTAAGTTTTTGGCAAATGTGTTTATGTGGATGTTTGGAGCGCTGGGTATTTCAACGCTTTTTGCATACGTATTTGCCGAGAATGGTCTTTGGAGATTGATGGTGGACGTGAATGCCGGATCACTGTCAGCCTTTGGGTTGTTCATCATGTTTTCGCCGCTTATATTTGTATTGATTATGCGATTTGGTATTGACAAGATTGCTTTTCCAATACTAGCGCTTTTGTTCGTTGCGTTTTCAGCAACAATGGGAATTTGGCTCAGTAGCATTTTGATCATCTATACCGCGTCGTCGGTGATTGGCGTGTTTTTAACGTCCGCTATCGTTTTCGGCATTATGGCTTTAGCTGGTTACACAACAAAAATGGATTTAAGTAAGTTTGGCTCAATTCTGTACATGTTCCTTATCGGGATGATTGTAGCTACCGTGATAAACTTCTGGTTACACAGTGCAGGCCTTAACTTAATTGTTACCTACATTGGTGTTGCAGTGTTTGTAGGTTTAACCGCATATAAAGTGCAAATGCTGAAAAACATGGGTGCAAGTCTGACTCCTGGCGATCCAACTGCGTCCAAGCTGGCATTGTGGGGCGGGATGTCGTTGTATATAACCTTCATAAACCTCTTCCTGACGCTACTACGTCTTTTCGGCAGAAGAAGATAATAGAAAAATAATCTCATAAAAAGCTGCCTCCATTACTGAAGGCGGCTTTTTTTGTATGGAAAAAGTAAAAAGCCATATAGTAGGTAAGCCTTATTGTTAAGCCCTTGCATATTATTAGTTTATTACGCATATTTGCAATGCTTATAGAGAAAGACGGAGGGATTAGACCCTGCGAAGTCTTGGCAACCTGTGCTTACAAGGTGCCACATTCTACTTGAGAGCCAATATGGCTCCGGGAAAGATAAGCGAAAGTCAGTAATCAGACGGACTTCTCGATATAAGCTTTTTTCAGTTTGCAGCTTTTAGTTAGCGGTTTGCAGTTTTTACTGTCAACTTGCCAAAAAGTTTTTGGCTGTAAACTGGTAACTGCAAATTGCCAACTGGCAACTGCCAACTGAATAAAATGGACATTAGAAAAGAACTACAAAAACGCATTCTTGTAATTGACGGGGCAATGGGTACCATGATACAACGGTACGAATTATCCGAAGAGGATTTTCGTGGTGAACGTTTTCGTGACCATGCCTCCGATCTTAAAGGTAATAACGACCTGCTGAACATCACACGCCCTGATGTGATCAAAGCAATACATGCCGAATACCTGGATGCAGGCGCCGATATCATTGAAACCAATACTTTCAGTACCCAGCGGATCTCACTGGCCGATTATCACCTGGAAGAATTAGCCTATGAACTGAGCTATGAAGGCGCCCGCATTGCCCGCGAAGTTGCTGACGAATACAATAAAAAAGACCCGGGCAAGCCCCGTTTTGTAGCCGGTGCCGTTGGGCCAACCAACCGTACCGCTTCACTTTCACCAGATGTAAACGACCCCGGCTATCGCGCAGTTAGTTTTGATGATCTGGCGGAAGCTTATTACGACCAGGTTCGGGGTCTTGTTGATGGCGGCGCCGATTTATTGATTATTGAAACGATATTTGATACACTCAATGCGAAAGCCGCGCTGTTTGCTATCAACAGGTACTTTAACGAAATAAAAAAGTCTCCCCCAACCGGGGGGAGATTTAGAGGGGGGCCGGACGGGTTGCCCATCATGATCTCCGGAACCATCACCGATGCATCCGGTCGTACCCTTTCAGGGCAAACAGTGGAAGCATTCTGGAATTCTGTCCGCCACGCTAATTTGTTATCTGTAGGTTTGAACTGTGCTTTGGGTGCTAAAGAAATGCGGCCTCACCTGGAGGAATTATCAACAAAAGCGGATGTTTTTATCTCCGCTTATCCAAATGCAGGTTTACCAAATGAATTTGGCCAGTATGATGAAACGGCCCATGAAACAGCCCACCAGGTGGATGAGTTTATGAAAGCCGGGCTGGTAAATATTGTTGGTGGTTGCTGCGGCACCACGCCGGAGCATATCAAATGTATTGCCGAAAAAGCCGCAAAATATCAGCCACGTTTAAAACCCGAAATAGAGCCTTACCTGCGTTTAAGCGGCCTTGAAGCAGTGACGCTAACGCCTGAAACCAATTTTGTAAACATTGGCGAACGTACCAATATCACAGGTTCGCCAAAGTTTTCGAAGCTTATTTTGGCCGAAGATTATGAAGCTGCATTAGCCGTTGCCCTGCAGCAGGTAGAAGGCGGTGCGCAGGTGATCGATATCAATATGGATGAAGGGATGATCGATTCAGAAGCCGTGATGGTTAAGTTCCTTAACCTGGTAGCTTCCGAGCCTGACATTGCCAAGCTGCCCATCATGATCGACTCATCCAAATGGACGGTGATAGAGGCGGGTTTAAAATGTTTGCAGGGTAAAGGGATTGTAAACTCTATCTCCCTGAAAGAAGGCGAAGAGAAATTTAAAGAATATGCCCGCAAAATATTAAGCTATGGTGCGGCAACAGTAGTAATGGCTTTTGATGAAACCGGCCAGGCCGATTCATTGGCGCGCCGTAAAGAAATTTGCCAGCGTTCCTATAATATCCTTGTAAATGAAATTGGTTTTCCGCCGCAGGATATCATTTTCGACCCAAACATTTTAACAGTTGCTACCGGGCTGGAAGAGCATAATAATTATGCCGTTGATTTTATTGAAGCCACCCGCTGGATAAAAGGAAATTTACCCTATGCTAAAGTAAGCGGCGGGGTTAGTAATATCTCTTTCTCCTTTAGGGGGAATAATGTGGTGCGTGAGGCCATGCACTCTGCGTTTTTGTACCATGCGATAAAAGCTGGCCTGGATATGGGCATCGTAAACGCCGGTATGCTGGAAGTTTACGAGCAAATACCAAAAGACCTGCTGGAACTTGTCGAAGATGTGCTGTTGAATCGCCGCGATGATGCCACCGAACGCCTGGTTGAATTTGCCGATACCATCAAATCAAAAGGTAAAGAAGTAGTAAGGGACGAAGAATGGCGGAAAGCCCCCGTTGCTGAACGCTTATCCCATGCACTGGTAAAAGGCATTATCGAATACCTGGATGATGATGTGGAAGAGGCAAGGCAGGCTTATGCTAAACCATTGGAGGTTATAGAGGGCCCGTTAATGGATGGAATGAATGTGGTGGGGGATCTTTTTGGTTCAGGCAAGATGTTTTTACCGCAGGTGGTAAAATCGGCTAGGGTAATGAAAAAGGCGGTTGCCTATTTACTGCCGTTCATCGAACTGGAAAAACAAAGAGTGATTGACGCAGGAGAAGACAGCAGCGGAAGCCGCGCCAATGCCGGTAAGGTATTAATGGCCACGGTTAAAGGCGATGTACACGATATTGGTAAAAACATTGTCGGTGTAGTTTTGGCCTGCAATAATTTTGAGGTGATTGACCTTGGGGTGATGGTTCCGGCGCAACGGATCATCGAGGAAGCCAAAAAGCAGAATGTAGATATTATCGGACTGAGTGGTTTAATAACCCCTTCGCTGGATGAAATGGTGCATTTTGCCAAAGAAATGGAGCGCGAAGGGTTTACTATCCCTTTGATCATTGGTGGTGCGACAACTTCCCGTATCCATGCCGCCGTTAAGGTTGATCCGCATTATTCTGGTCCTGCAATTCATGTACTGGATGCGTCGCGCAGCGTCACGGTGTGCAGCAGCCTGATGAATAAAGATCAGCGGGGGCCTTATGTAAAAAATATAAAGGAAGAATACGCTAAAGCACGCGAGGCCCATTTAAATAAACGGTCGGATAAACGGTTTATCAGCATTGCGGATGCCCGCAATTCAAAATTACAAATCAACCTGAATGGCGCCATCGCCAATAAACCGACTTTTACCGGGACGAAAGTTATAGAAGCCTTCCCGCTGGAAGATTTGGTACCATATATTGATTGGACGCCATTTTTTCATACCTGGGAGTTAAGGGGCAGTTTCCCCAAAATATTTGATGATAAATATGTTGGGGTAGAGGCGAAAAAGCTTTATGACGACGCACAGGCATTATTAAAGAAAATAGTAAAAGAAAAGTTGCTGCAGGCAAACGGTGTAATTGGTTTCTGGCCGGCAAATAGCGTGGGGGATGATATTGAGTTGTACACTGACGAAACGCGCAAAACGTTATTGACCACCATACACACCCTGCGCCAGCAAAGCGAAAAAGTTAAAGGTGAACCGTATTATGCTTTAAGCGATTTTATTGCACCAAAAGAAAGCGGCGTCCCCGATTATTTTGGTGGCTTTGCGGTAACCACAGGTATTGGCTGCGACGAACTGGTGGCTGAATTTGAGGCCGATAACGACGACTACAACAGCATTATGGCCAAGGCCCTTGCCGACCGTTTAGCAGAAGCGTTCGCCGAAAAAATGCACGAACTGGTACGCAAGGAGTACTGGGGCTATTCGAAAGGAGAGAATCTGGGGGCGGATGAATTGATTAAAGAAGAATACCAGGGCATCCGCCCGGCGCCGGGTTATCCCGCTTGCCCGGATCATACCGAAAAAACAACCTTATTTGAAATACTGAAAGCTGAAGACAACGCAAAAATGCACCTGACTGAAAGCCTTGCCATGACGCCTGCGGCTTCTGTAAGCGGCTTCTATTTTGCCCACCCGCAGGCCCGTTATTTTGGTTTGGGAAAGATCAGTAAAGACCAGGTAGAAGACTATGCTGTGAGGAAGAATATGCCTTTAGAAGATGTTGAGCGTTGGTTAGGGCCTAATTTGAATTATTGATAAATAAAAATAAAGAACTTGTCATTGCGAGCAAAGCGTGGCAATCGCGAACTATGCAAAGCGGGCATGCAAAGTTCGCGATTGCTTCGTGCCTCGCAATGACAAATAGGGAAATCCCAAAATGAAAATTACAGACCACATAAAAAACGCCAAAGGCAAAACACTTTTCTCTTTTGAACTGATACCGCCTTTAAAGGGTCGCAGCATACAGGGGCTTTATGATGCCATTGATCCTTTAATGGAATTTAAACCCCCGTTTATTGATGTTACTTCTTTGCGCGAGGATTTTATTTATAAGCAGCATGAAAACGGTTTATTGGAGAAACTGAGTTACCGCAAACGCCCCGGTACAATTGCTATTTGTGCGGCCATTATGAATAAATACAAGGTAGATACCGTACCGCATTTACTTTGCGGTGGATTTACCAAGGATGAAACAGAAAACGGCCTGGTGGATCTTCAGTTTTTAGGTATCGAAAATGTATTGGTGCTTCGTGGTGATGCCCGTTCAGCTGACTCTTCTTTTGTGCCTACGCCCAACGGCCATTGTTACGCGACTGATCTGCTACAGCAGGTAGTGAATATGAACAATGGTATTTACCTTCATGAAAATAGTTCAGATAATTTAAAAACAGATTTCTGCATTGGCGTGGCCGGTTACCCCGAAAAGCATTTCGAAGCGCCAAACTTAAAGTCTGATTTCAAATACCTGAAACAAAAGGTTGATATGGGTGCTGGTTTCATCGTTACTCAAATGTTTTTTGACAACCAGAAGTATTTTGATTTTGTAAATAGTTGCCGTGCCAACGGTATCAATGTACCCATCATCCCGGGGTTGAAACCAATCACCACTTCAAAACAACTGGTTAACCTTTCAAAAACCTTCCATATTGATATGCCGGATGATCTTTGTGATTTAATCACTGGTTGCAAGTCTGAAAAAGATGTAAAAGATGCAGGCATTGAATGGATGATCAACCAGTGTAAAGAACTGATGGCATTTGGCGTCCCGGTACTGCATTTTTACACGATGAGTAATGCGGGACCCACAAAAAGAATTGCGGAAGCGATTTTTTAAGTCTGAAAGTCCGAAAGTCCGAAAGTCCGAAAGTCCGAAACGGAATTATGTTAACTAAAATCCTAAAATCCATTAATCCTACGAACGGCGCAGCCTTCTTGAGTTCCATTGAAAAATAAATTGCTTACGAAAAATCTTAGTTCAGACAAATAGCAAAGCCCGCAAAAAAGCGGGCTTTGCCTTAGAACTTGAGATTTCTGCACTCAAACCCTACCAAACTTTAATCCTATCTTCTGGCTTCTTATACATTTTATCACCCGGTTTTACGTTAAATGCAGTGTACCACGCATCAATATTGGTAATAGGAGCATTAGCGCGGAATTGCTCAGGCGAATGCGGGTCGGTTAATATGCGTTGGGCGGCGGCTTCTGGTCGTTGTGAGCTCCTCCAAACCTGTGCCCACGACAGGAAGAACCGCTGATCAGGTGTAAAACCATTGATCTTTTTATGCGAATGGCCTTCTTTGGTCTTTTTAAATGCCGCATATGCCACATTTAAGCCCCCGAGATCAGCAAGGTTTTCGCCTAAAGTGAGCTTGCCGTTAACGTGCAGGGTATCCAGTATGGTAAAACCGTTGTATTGGGCAACTACCTGGTCGGCACGGGTTTTAAATTTATCAGCATCATCCTTTGTCCACCAGTCGCGCAGTGTCCCATCGGCATCATACTGGCGGCCTTCATCATCAAAGCCATGGGTCATTTCGTGTCCTATTACAGCGCCAATACCGCCATAGTTTACGGCATCATCAGCGCCAAAATCAAAAAATGGGAACTGAAGGATCCCTGCCGGGAAAACGATCTCGTTATTTACAGGGTTATAATAAGCATTTACAGTTGGCGGCGACATTCCCCAGCGTTTTTTATCCACCGGTTTACTGATCTGGCTCACGCCATAATTGTATCTCCATTCGGATACACGTTTCAGGTTGCCAAAATAGTCATTACGGTCAATCGCTAAACCGCTATACGTTTGCCATTTATCGGGGTAGCCTATCTTCACGGTAAAGGCAGCCAGCTTTTTAAGCGCGCGGGCTTTGGTTGCCTCGCTCATCCAGGCAAGGTTTTTAATACGTTCGCCGAGGGTTACTTTCAGGTTGTTTACCAGGTTCACCATGTATTGTTTGGCTGCCGGGGTAAAGTATTTGGCTACATATAACTGGCCCAGCAATTCACCTTCGCTGCCGTCAACCAGGCGTGCCATGCGTTCATTGCGCGGCGTTTGTACCTTCTGGCCGCTTAAAGCACTGCTGAAATCAAAATTAGCCTTTACAAATGATGAACTTAAAGACCCTGCTGAACCTTTCAGAATATTCCATTTCAAATAAACTTTCCAGTCGCTCACAGGGGTTTCGGTTAACAAAGCATCTTCCACTTTAAAAAAGCCGGGTTGGCCAACTAAAAGCGTATCCTGACCGGCAACCATCATTTTGGGCATCAATTCAACCCAGTTCAAGTGTGGTGTGGTCTTGCTGAAATCAGCAACTGCAAATTTATTGTAGGTAACATTGGGATCGCGCATAGCTACCCGGCTTAGTTGAGCCTTGGCCAATGTTTTTTCGATATTAAAGATCGTTTCGGCATTTTTTACCGCGTCATCGTGGCTTAAGCCGGTTAGCGTAAATAAATTAACGATGTATTGCTTATAGGCATCCTGGATCTTAACAGTACGCGGATCGCTTTTTAAGTAGTTGTCGCGATCTGGCAGGCTGGTACCGCCCTGGTTAAGGTTTGCAATATTTTTATTAGGGTGCTTATCGTCGGGGCCAACGCCAAAGCGGAATAGCGGATCTGCTTCGCCGTGTGTGCGCTCAAATACCACTTCGCTGATTATTCCGTTCAGGTCGCTGATCTTATCAATTCTTTCAAGGATCGGTTTTATCGGGTCGTAACCAAGTTTTTCAATGGCAACCGTATCCATTGCGCTGGCATAAAGGTCGCCCACACGTTCTTCAAGGCTGCCTTTAGGGTGCTGCGTTTTACTAACGGTTTTTAACAATTCAAGCAGTTTATTGGTATTGCCCTGGCCCAATATGCCGAAGCTCCCCCACCGGGTTTCTTTGCCGGGTATCGGATTATTCTTTATCCAGGTACCATTGGCATACTCATAAAAATCATCCCCGGGTTTGACAGAAAGATCCATGTTTGCAGGATCGATGTACTTCATGGGGGGCTTTTTGTGGCCCGGCTTTTTATCGCCAATAACCTTAAAAGCGCTTACAGAAAGGCCAACAAGGCCAATCAGAATAAAATTGGTAAATTTTACTTTCATTTAGTTAGTTCTTTAATAATGAGTGTCAGTCAGTTCTTTTTTTCAGGCATTAATTTAACGTGAGTTCGATATAAGCGGTTGATTCCATTTAACATGCCCCGTCGGGGCTACCGCTTTGTAGAACATAAGACACACACCCTTCTTTTTGCCCCGTTAGGGGCTACCCAACCGGCGAGTGGGTAGCCCCTGACGGGGCAATTTTGCTTTGTTTTGCTTTTTGCTACAAAGGGGTAGCCCCGATGGGGCTAAGAATTTCTTACATCGAACTCACGTTAATTTAATGCCGAAAAATTAAAGATAGTAAATAAAGAATATTGCCGTCAATATATTAATGGCACCTGTCTAACGGTTAAACCATTTGATTAAAAACGATGAGCGTGCTCTTTTTAAAATATCAAGTAAAAAACGATGAATAGGCAATGATTTCATGGCCGGGAGGTTATTTTAGTAAGATAACGCTGAATTGTAAAAATATTGTGATGGAGTGAACGGTCCATAGTCGATGGTCGATGGACCATGGCTCATGTGTCGTCAATGCGGAGAAATTCTTTTCTATGGACCATGGACTATGGTCTATGGACAAAAAACTATGAACCATAAAAGCAAAACCCTATTTTTGCACCCTATGAGTATTTCTAAAACATACGAGCCGAAAGCAACCGAAGAGAAGTGGTACAGTTACTGGTTAAAGCATGAGTTTTTCAGGTCGGTACCTGATGAACGTGAACCTTATACGATCGTAATTCCTCCGCCAAACGTCACCGGTGTGCTGCACATGGGCCATATGCTGAACAATACCATACAAGATGTGCTGATCCGCCGTGCACGTATGAAAGGCAAAAATGCCTGCTGGGTACCCGGCACCGATCATGCAAGTATTGCTACAGAAGCAAAAGTTGTGGCCATGCTAAAGGAAAAAGGCATCTCAAAAAAAGACCTGACCCGGCCCGAGTTTATGGCCTATGCCTGGGAATGGAAGGAGAAATATGGCGGCATCATTCTCGAACAACTGAAAAAACTTGGTGCTTCCTGCGATTGGGAACGCACACGTTTTACCATGGAGGATGAGCTTTCTGAAGCAGTTATAGATACGTTTATTCACCTCTATAAAAAGGGGCTGATATACCGTGGCGTACGCATGGTAAACTGGGATCCGCTGGGTAAAACTGCGGTGAGCGATGAAGAGGTTATCCGTAAGGAAGTAAATCAGAAGCTTTATTATATCCGGTATAAAATTGTGAATAGTGAGTTGTCAGAAGTGAGTAAGATCACTCACCATTCACCACTCACAACTCACCTAACTATAGCCACCACCAGGCCGGAAACGATTATGGCTGATGCGGCTATCTGTATCAACCCGAATGATGAAAGGTATTTTCATTTGCATGGCAAAACTGTTTTAATACCGTTGATAAATCGTGAGATCCCGGTGATACTGGATGAATATGTAACCATGGATTTTGGTACCGGCTGTTTAAAGGTAACTCCTGCGCATGACCTGAATGACTATGAACTTGGGCAAAAACATAACCTGCTGGTTATTGATATTTTAAATGATGATGGTACCCTGAACGAAAAGGCCCAAATTTTAGTTGGAGAGGACCGTTTTATTGCACGTAAAAAAATAGCTGTTTTACTGGAAACTGACGGCTATCTTGAAAAGGTGGACGAGTATAAATCACAAATTGGTTTTTCTGAACGTACCGATGCAGTGATCGAACCAAAACTATCTATGCAATGGTTTTGCAGGATGGACGAAATGGCCAAACCCGCGCTTGATTATGTATTGAAAGGCGATATTAAGCTGATTCCTGAAAAGTTTACCAATACCTACCGCAACTGGATGGAAAACGTAAGGGATTGGTGCATCAGCCGCCAGCTATGGTGGGGACAGCAGATACCCGCATGGTATTTACCAAACGGGCAGTTTGTAATTGCCAAAACAAGAGAAGAAGCTTTTGAATTAGCCAAAAATCTCACAACTCACAACTCACAACTCACATCTGAGGATTTAACGCAGGACGAAGATGTGCTCGATACCTGGTTCTCGTCATGGCTTTGGCCAATATCTGTTTTTGATGGATTTAAGGATCCTAACAATGCAGATATCAACTATTATTATCCAACCAATGACCTGGTAACCGCGCCTGAGATCTTGTTTTTTTGGGTAGCGAGGATGATCATGGCAGGGCACGAATTCAGGGGCGAGATCCCGTTTAAAAATGTTTACCTCACCGGGATCGTTCGGGACAAGCTGGGACGCAAAATGTCGAAGTCATTAGGCAACTCGCCCGACCCGCTTGGCTTGATTGAAAAGTACGGCGCCGATGGCGTTAGGGTAGGGATGCTGCTTTGTTCACCCGCGGGCAACGACCTGATGTTTGACGAAAGCTACTGTGAGCAGGGAAGTAAATTCGCCAACAAAATATGGAATGCTTTCAGGCTGGTAAAGGGGTGGGAAGTTGATGAAAGCCTCGAAAATAATAATGGTTTAGCTATAGAATGGTTTGAAAGCCGGTTTAACCAGGCCCTGGCCGAAATTGAAGATTACTTTGCGCAGTACCGGATTTCTGACGCTTTAATGGCAACCTATAAACTGGTATGGGACGACTTTTGTGCGTGGTATTTAGAGATGGTAAAGCCCGAATACCAGCAACCAATTGACAGAGAAACGCTAAGCAGAACCATCATTTTTTTTGAAAATATTTTAAAGATCCTGCACCCTTTTATGCCATTTATATCGGAGGAATTATGGCATGATGAAGAGCTGTTTGGGGGCCGTTCGGCGTATGACTGCTGCATCGTTGCCCAATTACCAAGCAATGGGAAAATTAATACCCAGCTGCTTTCGGATATAGAAATTGTGAAGCAAATCGTCACCCAAATTCGAAATATTCGCAATCAAAAGCAGATCGCTCCAAAAGAAAAACTGGCGCTTTCTGTTAAAGCAAATTCCGTTGTTCCATATGAAGTTTATGAAGACATCATTTGCAAATCAGCCAATATAAATCACTTCAATATCGTTAGTGATAAAATAGTTGGTGCAATGAGCTTTATGGTATCAACAGACGAGTTTTATGTACCTTTAGATGAAACATTAGACCCGGTTGCCGAGTGTGCAAAACTGAAAAAAGACCAGGAATACTATATCGGGTTCCTTCGTTCAGTTAACTCAAAGTTAGGGAACGAAAGGTTTATGAGCAATGCAAAACCGGAGATCATAGAAGGTGAGTTAAGGAAAAAGGCGGATGCCGAAGCGAAGTTGAAAATTATAGAAGAGAATTTAGAAACTTTGGCTTGTTAATTGTAATTGAAACTGTGATAAATTATAGATGAAGCAGGGCGCCCAATGGGCCTGGCCTGTTATTGCTGAATTTTTATCGCAAATTATAAACTTAACAATTTTAGGCCATTTCTTAATGAACAGGAAAGTAAGTTTTTTTAACTTTTCACTTAACAACGTACTTTCAAAGGATCAATCTCTTCTTGACCAGGCACGGATACGCTTACTTTACTATGGTTTCTGGATAGTGGGGGTCGCTGTATTCGGTCTTTTTATCAGTGTTTATTTCCAGCGCCAAGCGCTGCTCACCATGACAGCCGGTATCTTGCTGGTGTCATTATTGGTTTTATTTAAATATTTAACTTTCCGGCCTAACTGGCGGCAAATATCCCATACGCTGCTCATTATTGCGACCATCGTCAACCTCAATAATGTTTTTATTGCAATGCAAAAGGTTGATATTATTGCGGTACAGGCAATTTTACTGGTTATCCTGTTCAGCTTTTATATGCTCGGCCAGCGATGGGGCATGGTTTACTCCTTGCTAAACCTGGTACCTGTAATGGTGTTTCTGGTGATCTCTTACTTTGGGAATTACTCAATTACGCTTCATCCGGAATCTGTTGACCAATCGACTATTATTATCAGCGTTTTTGCCAATTTTATACTGATCATTTACATTCAAAGCCATTTTTACGGGGCATTTTTAAATAATATCCGGGAGTTAAAAGAAAACGGAGAAAAACAGGTGGAGCTTAATGCCGAACTTGGGCTGGCAATTGAAAAGGCGGAGAAATCATCAATGGTAAAATCCGAATTTCTTGCAACCATGTCGCATGAAATAAGGACGCCGCTTAACGCCATTATCGGGATGAGCAATGTGATGCTGATGGCCAAACCGCGGCCCGATCAAAAGGAAAACCTGGATGTTTTAAAGTTTTCGGCCAATAATCTGATGGCAATTGTAAATGATGTGCTCGATTTTAATAAAATAGAAGCGGGAAAAGTTGTTTTTGAAAAAATTAAATTCAACCTGGCTGAAATAATTGAAAATATTTGCGGCCTGGAAAAGATCAAAGCTGAACAAAAAGGTGTTGAATTTACAATTAAAATTGACCCGGCGCTAAACGAAAAAACATTAATAGGTGATCCCACCCGGCTGGGGCAGATACTGTTTAACCTGATCAGCAATGCGATCAAATTCACCAAAACCGGTAACATCTGGATCAAAGCCTCTTTTCATGAAAGCCAGGATAATAACGTTACAGTGAATTTTGTGGTGAAAGATACCGGCATCGGTATAGATCAAAGACACCTTGAAAGTATTTTCGAACCTTTTACGCAGGAATCCATAACCACAACCCGTCAATACGGTGGTACGGGCATGGGCCTTGCTATTGTAAAACGTTTGCTTGAATTACAGGGTGTGCAAATGTATGTTACCAGTAAAGTAGGCCGCGGTTCTGAGTTTTCATTCAGCATGGATTTTCCTGTTGCTACGGCAGCAGACGAGGCCGACGATAAAGACCTGTCAATCAGTGGGGCCGAATCTTTGGCGAATTTGAAAATGCTTATTGCCGAAGATAACCCGGTTAACGTGTTGCTGATGAAGAAACTGCTTTCGAAATGGAAAATAAAACCTGTAATTGCCAATAATGGGCAGCATGTTATAGAAATTGCAAAAGAAAGCGATTTTGATATCATTTTAATGGACCTTCAAATGCCGGTAATGAACGGATTTGATGCAGCAATGGAGATCCGGAAGCTTCCTGATCAACGAAAAGCGCTAACACCTATTATCGCCCTTACCGCTGCAGCTTTATATGATATTAAAGCACAGGTTTTAAAGGCAGGAATGAACGATTATGTTTCAAAACCATTTAAGCCCGAAGAATTGCTTGAAAAGATCCAGAACCTGGTTGCCGCGGTTCATTAATCATAATTGGGAATAGGCAGGCAAGTCCTCTATGAATTTATAATTCACAGCCTCAAAATCTATCAGGCAAAAGTAATGTTGTAAACCATTGGTAACGGCAATTACCTTTACCTTGTGCACCATATTGTAGCGCGCTACCTGGTCGAAGGTTTTTTGATCAATGGTTACGGATGGTGCTTTGCATTCAACCAGTAAAATTTTCTCTCCCGCCGGGTTATAAACCACAATATCCGACCGTTTGGCCATGCCGTGCAATTTATGGCCGCCCTCCAGTTTGATAAGTGTTTTTGGGTATTTTTTTTGGTTGATGAGGTATTGTACAAAATGCTGCCTCACCCATTCTTCAGGAGTAATGACGATGTTTTTTTTCCTGATCGGATCAAACAAGGTCAATTGCCCATTTTGATCGGTAATTTTAAAAGGGTAGGGAGGCAACTGAAGCGGAACAAGCAAGTCCATAGCAGCGAAATTAGTGAATTATTGCCGGATAGTGAGTGGTGAATGGCGAGTTGTGAATAGTCAATTGTGAGGGCATATAGTTAAATTCGGGTAGTCCACCAAAATATCAGCTATTCCTCTATAAAAAACTCAAATTCACTACTCACAACTCACCATAAAATACTTAATTTGCAGCTGATATGACGGCCACTGAATTACTGAAAGATTTAAAAAACAGGAAATACAAACCCATTTACCTGCTGCATGGGGAAGAGCCTTATTATATCGACCTGGTAAGCGATTTTGTGGAGCATAAACTGCTTTCCGACGCCGAAAAAGGGTTTAATCAAACGGTGTTTTATGGCAAGGATACCGATATTATGTCGGTGTTAAATGCATCCAAACGTTACCCGATGATGGCCGACTACCAGGTTGTTTTGGTAAAAGAGGCCCAGGATATGAAATGGGGAAGCGATGACGCAGATAAAAAGGGCATCAATCCTTTATTAAGCTATCTCGAAAATCCATTACCAAGTACCATCCTTGTATTTTGCTATAAATACGGCAAGTTCGACAAAAGAAAAAAAACCTATAAAGCCATTGAAAAAAGCGGGTTGATATTTGAATCGGCGCCGCTTTATGATAGCAAAGTACCGGGATGGATAGAAGATTTTATCGCTGGAAAAGGTTATAAAATAAATCAGCAGGCTTCGCTGATGCTGGCGGAATATTTGGGGAACGACCTTTCGAAGATCGCCAATGAGCTTGACAAACTGATACTGAATATTTCGGCAGGGCAGGAGATCAACCTAAAACTGATACAGGATAATATCGGTATCAGTAAAGAATATAATGTTTTCGAGCTGCAGTCGGCACTTGGCAAAAAGGATGCCTTTAAAGCCAACCAGATCATCAATTATTTCGAGGCCAATCCCAAAGCTAATCCTATTGTGCTTGTACTGGGAAACCTGAATAATTTTTTCAGTAAGGTATTGGTATACCATTATGTAAAGGACAAATCGCCCCAAAACCTGGCCCGCGAATTGGGCGTAAGCCCTTATTTTATTAAAGATTATGAACAGGCTGCCCGGAGTTACAATTATGGTAAAACCATGCAGATTATCAGTTACCTGCGCGAATATGATGTAAAAAGCAAAGGTGTCGATTCAACTACCGATCACGGCGGTTTGATGAAGGAACTGGTTTTTAAGATATTGCATTAAACCATAACAATATACTTAAACAGATAGCTCAACCCAGCGGAATAACACACTTTTCATAAAGCTCAAATCCCCTTTTAATCATATCAGATGCTTGTTCAAGCAGTTCATCATCTGCCTTTTTAAAATTAAAGCAAGCTTTTCCTTTTAGCTGCCTGGCTAACCCTGCGGGCAGATCATTAAAAAGATGCGGATGAGTATAAATAGGGAAGAAATGCAGCGTAACATAATTTTTTTCGATTACGACCGCTGAAAAATAAAGGCTTGGGTGATTTTTCCTATTGAATGTAAATGGTTTGTCAACGATCAGTTCGTAATTTTTATTGCTGTTTTTGGTAACCTTTAAATATTGTTCATAAGGGACCAGCAGATCTTTTAACTGTTCAAATAGCTGCGGAAAGGTTAATGTACTGTCCATAGGTATCTTCGATATAGCTAATTTACAATATTTAGTTGAACATATCATGAAGGGTTTTGGGCCACTGGTTGAAAATTGAAAATACTTAAATGTTATATCAAAAAAATATTTTGATTTTTTACCAACACAAACGCCTATATTTAGTTTAGATTAATAATAGTTTGTCGGGCCTTCTTTATCTGTAATTCAGTAAGTTAATAACTGGTAAAATAGTTGTTGATTTAAAAGTAATATAGCCGCCTCCATAGATAACGGGCTTAAAACATTTAACAAAAAACAAGCCGGATGCAATGTCAGTTCAAGAACAAACCTTTAATGATATAGAAAAACTGGCTGCCTTGCACCAGGACCTGATATTGTTTTTTAATACAATGGATGAGGTTTTTTTCTCTGTTGATACGATCAATTTAAGGGTCATCCAGATATCCAATGGCTGCGAAAAATTATACGGGCATAAAGCGTGCGAGTTTTTGGAAAATAACAGGCTTTGGTTTGAATTGATCCATCCTGATGACAGGCATATCGCAGCCGATGAAGATGAAGTTTTGCAGCGCGGCGAAAAGGTTAATAACCAATACCGCATCATCCATAAAGATCAATCTATCCGCTGGGTAGAAAATAAAATTATTCCCTGTTTGGATGAAACGGGAAGATTAGCAAGAATAGATGGCATTGCCTGCGATATAACCGCGCGTAAAGAAGCAGAAGAAAAACACCGCCAAAGTGAGGCCTGGTACCGCCAGATTGTTGAATCGGCGCAAGAGGGGATATGGACGATTGACGAAAAAGAAAAGACCAATTTTGTGAACCAAAAGATGGCCGATATTTTAGGCTATACGCCGCAGGAAATGATGGGGAAGGAGCTTTACGACTTTATGGACGATGAAGGAAAGGCTTATGCGATCGCCTGTATGGAAAGAAGAAGGAGAGGCTCGAAAGAAAACCTGGATATAAGATATAAAACGAAAAACGGCGAAGATGTTTGGGCTAATATTTCAGCTAACCCTATAATTGACGAAACCGGCAAATATAAAGGGGCGCTGGCGATGGTTACCGATATAACGCAAAGAAAGCTCGACGAAGAAGCACTGAAAAAATCGGAAGCTAACCTGCGCACTGTTTTTGACAATACCGACTCATCATACATATTGTTTGACGCCGAAATGAAAATTGTGTCGTTTAACACCCTGGCCGATAAATACTCTATCCAGCAAAATGGTAAAAAGCTTGAAGTGGGCAAACATATACAGGGCTATTTCACCACGGAAAGATGGCCATTTGTTAAAGAATTACTTGATAAAGTAGCAAAAGGTGAAATTATTAGTTACGAAATAAGTTATCAGCGTGGCGATGGTACAACCCAATGGCATAATGTACGCTGGTTAAACGTAAAAGAAAAAAACAATCAGAACTGGGGATTTATATTAACCAATAAAGACATTACCGAAGCAAAAACGGCTGCCCTTGAGCGTGAAAGAATAACTGCCGACCTGATACAGCATATTAAGGACCTTGAACAATTTACCTATATAATTTCGCATAACCTTCGCGCACCGGTAGCTAATATCATCGGCCTGTCTGAAATGTTAATGGAAGAAGATTTAAACCAGGCTGAAAAAAAGGAAGTGGTTGAAAGAGTTTCGCTTTCTATCAAAAATATGGATGTGGTTATCCAGGATCTGAATTATATTTTACAGGCAAGGGAATTATCAAGTGAAAAAAAGGAAAAGGTTTATTTTGCCGATATTATTAATGCTATTAAAACGAGCATAAATAATACCGTAGTTGGCAAAAAGGTGTCGTTTAATTGCCATTTCGATGTCGATTCCATTTTTAGCATAAAGAGCTATCTATACAGCATCTTTTATAACCTTTCTTCAAACAGTATTAAATATTGTAAAACAGGTGTTGCTCCAGATATCACTATTGAAACCCATCAGCTTAAAAACAAAGTTGAATTACGTTTTAAAGATAACGGCAAAGGGATTGATCTTCATAAAAACGCGGCTGAATTATTTGGTTTGTATAAGCGTTTTGATACTACTACCGAAGGCAAAGGTATGGGCCTTTTTATGGTGAAAACGCAGGTTGAGGCAATAGGCGGCACTATTAAAGTAAAAAGCAAACTCGGCGAGGGGACTGAGTTTATAATTCGGTTTGCAGTATAGCATACAAAGGATTGAGCTTTGTCAACTTTTTAAAATTGACAAAGCTTTCAATCGGTATATCAAACAGTTTCTTCAAATTTATCAGCAGCAACCCTTATCCTGTCATCGGGTTCACCTTCCATCTCAAACAAAAGGGTAACTTTTCCATCCTTACCCGTAATAGTGATGGTAACATTTTTGTCTTCTCCATTTTGATCGGCAATAACAGCCTTAATAACGGTTTTTCCTTCTTTATAAGCTACAGGCCAGTTACACGTGTCTGATTTTATCGTTCCGGTCATTTTGTGGTCGTCATTTACCGATATATTGATATCTGCCTTACCTATTACCACAACGGCTTTCTCATCATCAGTGCGGGTAACCTTGCCGCTGCTGTCCATGTGTTCGGTTTTTGAAGTTGTGATAGTAAACTTTTTGCCGCATTGTGCAAAACTGATGGTAGTACCGGCTACCAGCAGGGAAAGGATGAATGCTATTGTTTTCATTTTTTTAGTTTTATTAAATAATTCATTTTTTAATATTGGTTGCAGGGATATTTAGTTTCCTGCTAATAATTGTTTTACCCCTTCGCACATCTTTTTAATACGATAGTAGGATGCTGTTGAATTTTGTGTTTTATCCAGCCTTATTTTTAATCTTCCCGGAGATTCCTTTATATAAAAGCGGGTATTGTCCGGTAGTGCGGTGTTGGCATCAATGTAATCGTTTTCTGAGTTCCCCATCTGGTCGGGTTTGATGCAGTCATTAATATAAGCCTGAACCCTGGTGGTGTTTGCCCTGTCATAATGGGCCGAGAATTCGTAAGTGTCTCTTTGTTCACTAACGGTGATTGAGATGTTGTGGTTAAAATCCTCAAACCGTGACCAAACCAGGAAGATGCTTAACGCGAGGATGCTGAATACAGCAAAAAATACACCTGTTTTCATATCTGTTTTTTATAATGTTTTAACCGAAAGGCTCTTGAAGCCTGTTAATATGCTAATAGTTTTGTAAAGATATATGTTTAGGACAGTAATATGCAATACATAGTTCTATAAAAAATATAGATATGTATTTAATACATTGATTATCAGGAAAATAAAATTTTTAGCTAACTGACGTCTATTTTCATTTTCATTGAAAACTGGAATAATCCGATAAAAACTATTGTAGAAAGTAATTTATTTTATCTAAACTATAGTTTCGGGATAACTAAACCGGCAGTTTATCCGTAGAATGGTAATATTTGTTAAATTGACATTTTAAAATACAGGGTAATAAGTACTTGTAAATGTAATTAAGGCTAAACTCCAAAACAATTAAATGATTATTGAAGATTTACGTTTACAGGCAGTTTCGGACATTATTGATTTTAGCCCGGAAAAAGATAAAGAATTACAGGAAATTGTGGAGCAGGCGTATACTGTCACCAACATGCCGTACGCTGTTATTTCACTTTCACGGAACGAATCCGCTTACTTAAAATTGAAAAATGGCGTTATTGAAAAATCAATATCAAGGCATTTAAGCTTTTGTTTGCATGTTATATTGCATAATGGAGTTCTCACTATAAATGATACGTTGCTGGATGAACGCTTTACCGGAAATCCAATGGTGTGCGAGGATCCGGGGATACGTTTTTTTGCGGGCGTGCCTTTGATCACCAAAAATGGTGAAAAAATTGGGGCCCTTTATGTAATGGATTTTAAACCGGGGACGTTAAATAACCATCAGCAAATGGCACTTAAGCTGCTTTCAAACCAGGTAGTAAAAATACTAGAGTTTAAAGCTATAGCAAAGCTGCTGGTAAAAAAACAAACTGAACTAAAAGAACAAAAGAAACTGAATAATGAGGCCAATATCAGGTTACGTTCATTTTTTGAAAGCTCGACCAATTTTCAGGTTTTATTGGGTAAGCATGGCGAAATAATCGACTTTAACAGGAGCGCATATAATTTTATAAGAATGGTGCACAAAGCCAAATTATTAAGGGGCGATCAGCTTATTAAATATCTGGAGCCCGAATTTGTTACCACATTTATCAGATTATACAACCAGGCATTAGATGGCCAGCGGGCTTTTATTGAAGGATCAACCGATTACGAAGAATTAGGCCTGATTTGGTGGGAAGCTACATTTGAAACTGCACGCAATGACCAAAATGCGATTATTGGCGTATCTTATCTTATCCGTAACGTGACCGAGCAAAAACTCAAAGAGCAAAAAATAATAACGCAGAATGCTTCCCTGTTAAAAATTGCACATATACAGGCACATGAGTTCCGGGCGCCGCTTACATCAATTATGGGTTTAATGGGCCTTATAAAGGAGCATGATTATAATGCACCAAAAGAATATCTTGAGTTGCTTGAACAGGCAGTTGAAACACTGGATGTAACTATCAGGCACATTGTTGGCAATATAGATCATACGGTTAATCAGCAGTTTGTATATGGTAACCGATAAAGGCTAAAAATTGGGTTATATCAGCCAAAGCAGGTAACCTGCTGTCGCTCCGCCAATGATTACAAAGGCGCTGTTTAGTTTTTTATTGAAAAGGCTGACAGCAATCCCGGCCACCAAAATTAAAACAGTTTTCCAGTTATTAATTGAGTCTTTGCCCATCTCAACGCAAACCGCCAGGATCAGCGCGATAGCAGCAACATTTACTGCATCTAAAAATGCCGACATCGCTTTTGATCTGCGCAGCCATAAAACCAGCGGGTTTAAAAAGCCAACAAACAAAAATGAGGGCAGGAAGATACCGATGGTGGCCTTTGCTGCACCTGCTAATCCATCCATTTGCCAGCCAATAAATGTGGCCGATGAAAATACCGGTCCCGGGGTAAACTGGCCGACGGCTATGGCATCAATCAAAGTCTGCCGCGAAAGCATCCCTGTTTTTACCAGCTCTGAATCCAGGAAAGCAAACAGCACATAACCGCTGCCGTACAAAATGGCTCCTACTTTAAGAAATATCCAGAAGATCCGCCAGTCGTAATTATTTCCGGAAATTGCCAGGGTCGGCAGCAATGCCAACGGTCCGATGGAATTTAAACTGTTCAACCTGGTCCGGGCATAATAGATCAGTATAGCTGCAAAGCCTGCTCCAAAAAGGATGATTACTTCATTAATCCCCAGTACAGCCAAAATTGCGCAGGTAAGGCCAATAAACCACAGTTCGATATTTTTTAGGGCCTTTTTTCCGAGGGTGATCATTAACGACAGGATAACGCCGATAATGGCAGGCTTTATGCCATAAATAAACGGCTGTACCTGTGGCAGCTGCCCGTATTGCCGGTAGGCCCAGGCGAATGCTGCAGTAATGATTACGGCCGGTAAAATAAAGCAAGCGCCTGCTACCAGCAAACCTTTCCAGCCGCCTCTTTCTTTGCCGCAATGTAGTGCCATTTCGGTTGAGTTTGGGCCAGGGATCAGGTTGGTGGCGCCAATAAGATCAAGGAAATGTTCGTGGGTAAACCATTGGCGTTTTCTTACCACTTCTTCCTCCATCATGGCGATATGTACCGCCGGGCCGCCAAAGCCGATAATGCCTAATTTTAGAAATACGCGCGCGATTTCTTTCAGCCTGGTTTTTTCCATGTAGTGTTGTAAACGATAAGCTCTTTAGCCGCAGCTAAATTAAGCTTTGAATGTTAAAAACGCGTTAACATCATCGGAGCCATCATGATAAAGGTAATTTGATAAATAACGGATACCGATTTAAGGTTTTGACAGCCAACTTTTAAGCATGGGATAAATTACAGGGCAGTTTTTTAACTGCGGTGACATTGCGTTATTTTATTCGCCAATTAGTCGTTTTCTTCATCGATATTATTTAAATTTAAGTACTGATTAAACCTCTTTTAAACCTAATTATGATGAAAAAGTTAATTGTACTTGCTTTATTAGCAGGGTTTACCTCTATGGTTAAAGCCCAGTCTCAAGATTTCCACTCATTTAAATTCGACATTGGCCTAGGCTATGCCCTGCCATCCAACGGTAGCGGAACGCAGGCGGGCGCCACCTTTACACTGCAACCGCATTACCGCCTTTCGGACGGGTTTGCACTTGGCTTTCGGATGGAAGCTGCAGCTATCGGGTATAAAAATAGCCTAACCGGCGACGTTAAAGTTTCTGCCTTAGCCTCCGGCTGCTTATCTGGCGAATTTTATTTATCCAACAAAGGATTCAGGCCATTTATCGGCGCAGGCATAGGTGAATTTGACCAGGAAACTGCTTCTGGCAATACAAATAACAATAACGATAATAATAATGGGGTTACCGTATCCGGAAGGACAACCAATTTTGGCGGGTATCCGGTGATCGGGTTTGAAGCCGGGCATTTCAGGATGTCTGTTGAATATGATTTTACCGGTAATGGCAATAATTACGCTGCCTTTAAAATAGGCACTTTCTTTGGCGGCGGAAGTAAGAAATAAATAAAATGATGTTGTCAGAATCACCTGATGCCATTTCATAGTTACATAGGAGACGCCCGGGTGTATTGGGCGTCTCCTATGTATCCTAATGTTGTTCGATCAATGTTAATCGAAGGCCTGTCCAACTGCCGTTAATCAATTTTATCGGCACGTTCCCGATTTCCCATTTCCTAATCTCCATCCTTTTTTCCCACTTTTACCAACCATATAAATCAACCGTATGAACTATTGGCTCATAAAATCAGAACCCGAAAAATATAGCTGGGAAAAATTTAATAAAGATGGCCGCACCTTTTGGGACGGCGTGCGCAATTACGCTGCGCGCAATAACATGCGCGCCATGAAAGAAGGCGACCTGGCCTTTTTTTACCATAGCAACGAAGGCAAAGAGATCGTTGGGATTGCAAAGGTGGTAAAAGAAGCCTACCAGGACCCAACCACCGACGATACTAATTGGGTGGTGGTTGAATTTTCACCGGTGGAGGCGTTGAAAAACCCTGTCACCCTTGCCCAAATAAAGGCTGAACCCATGTTGAGTAAAATGGAATTAGTAAGGCTGGGACGCCTGTCGGTGAGCGCTGTTACCCAGGCAGAGTTTGATAAGGTGTTGGAAATGAGTAGTTGAAATGGTGTAGAGACGCCCCGATGTATCGGGGCGTCCCGGAATGGATGATATCGTCCATTACTGATTTTTCAACTGTCAGAGTTCAAGACGCAAAGTATTGCGTCTCTACGACATCAATTCAGGTATTAAATTATGCTTTCTATTCAAAAAAAACTGTTTTTTGCGGATTGCTGCGCTGGTTATCTTTTTTATCCCTTTTAACGCCTTCGCCCAATCCCCATTCAAAAACTTTGCGAATTTATTTACCATACCTAAAAACTATGTGGTTACTTATACCAAAACGCCGCCAATAATTGATGGTGACATAAACGACCCCGCCTGGCAACAAGCCAAATGGACCGACGATTTCCGCGATATTGAAGGCGATTTAAAGCCCAACCCGCCTTTACAAACTAATGTGAAAATGCTATGGGACGACAGCTGCCTGTATATTGCGGCGCAAATACGCGACCCACACATCTGGGCTTACATAAAAAAGCACGACGAGATTGTTTTTCGCGATAATGATTTCGAGGTTTTTATCAACCCGAATAACACTACACACCAATATTTTGAACTGGAATACAATGCCAGCAATACCGTTTTTGATTTGTTTTTGAACAAGCCTTACCGGAACGCCGGAGCGCCGATGTTCAGCTGGGATTCGGAAGGGACGCGTTCGGCAGTTAAGGTGCAGGGTACGATAAATGATCCAACTGATACCGACGCAGGCTGGACTATCGAAATTTCTATTCCATTTAAAGCCGTTAGCCTGGGTAACAATGTACAGGTGCCCGACGAAGGTACATTTTGGCGTATCAATTTTTCGCGGGTGGAGTGGGACACCAAAGTTGAAAATGGCAAGTATGTTAAGCTGAAAGACAAAACAGGCCACAACTTGCCGGAACATAATTGGGTTTGGTCGCCGCAGGGAGTGGTGGATATGCACCTCCCGGAA
>Ga0206955_1040_pt1 | contig 35634 bp, 32 predicted proteins | sample Alteio_BWOrgHeat_34_FD_153247 | JGI IMG/M metagenome (GOLD analysis project Ga0206955, IMG submission 153247) | Enriched cells from forest soil in Barre Woods Harvard Forest LTER site, Petersham, Massachusetts, United States -... | ecosystem: Environmental > Terrestrial > Soil > Temperate forest >...
GGGTTCATGCTGATAGTTTTATCGTAATCGGTAATGGCGCCGGTGTAATCAGCAATGGTGCCTTTTGAGTTTGCCCGGTAATAATAAACGTCAGCGTTATTGGGATTCAGCTTTAATGAGAGTGTATAATCTGCAATTGCACCCTTGTTGTCCTTTAAATTCGCTTTGGCGACCCCACGGTATTCATAAAGCTCAGGATTATTTGGGCTTATCGCTATAGCTTTGCTGAAATCTTCTACAGCCGCTGCATAATCTGCCGAATTAATTTTGGCATTGGCACGGTAATGGTAAATATCGGCGGTTTTTAAACCCAGGTCAATCGCTTTGTTAAAATCGGTTATCGCGTTGGTATAATCCTTAATGTTGCTGTAAGCGTTTGCTCTGTAAGAATAAACATCTGCATTGTTTGGCTCTGCCCCTAAAACCCTGGTGAAATCGCTGATCGCGTTGGCGTAATCGTTAATATTGGTATAAGCGTTGCCACGATACTGGTAAGCCTTTATATTATTGCCGTTTAAGCTGATGGCTTTTGTGAAATAAACAATTGCTTCGGCGTAATCTTTATGTTTCGCTTTTTCGTTGGCAAGGGTCATCAGCTGATCCTGGGTTTGCGCCAAGGCAGCAAAGGGCAAAAAGGAAATGATAACCAATAGTTTCTTCATAACTTGATGAATATCAATTTCAGGCAAAAGAAAATTCAATCGCTGTTGTTTCATTTTAGTATAAAGATGCTTTGGTTCTCTCAAAATCATTTTACTAACGAAATACTTCAAATAGGGAAGACGCCTTAATTTAAAGTTAACGACCCAAACAAAGCATTTGCGGAGTATTATACGCAGATTTTTAAAAAAATGTTTTAAATGGATGAGGGATAAACGCTGAATTTGCTGTTTGCTGCAGCTTTTATTTAATATATGATTTTTTTAAAGCGATGGGTTTTGAAGCCCATCGCTTTGAAATTTGAGACCCGTTAATAGGATTTAATTATTTTAACACTATTGCCGGCAATATTTTTTGAGCGCATCAGTAATCTCCGTCGACTTGGGATCGAGCGTTTTGGCCTGGTTCAGGTCGCTGCACCCGGTGCTATCATTCTGATTGACTTTAGCAAGCCCGCGATAATACCATCCTTCGGGGTTATTTGGATTTAACGCGATTGCCGTAGTGAAATCTGTAATAGCGCCAGCCAGCCTTTTTAAATTAGCCTTAGCCCTGCCTGATAAGATATAATTCTTTTCGTTTTTGGCGCCTAATTTAACTGCCCGTTCAAAATCGGTACGCATATTTGCAGTATCCTGTAGAAAACTTTCTGCAAGCCCGCGATAGGCATAAGTTTTGGTGCTGTTAGAGTCTATTAATAACACGCTGACATAATCATAATCGGCACCGCGGTAATTTTTCTGCGCCATTTTTAAATTGGCTCTTGCAAAAAAGGCGTCAGGGTTATTATCATCAAAATCAATGCCTTTGTTATAGTTTTTGCTGGCCGTCACTGTATCCTTTAGCATTAAATACACGTCGCCCATGCTAACATACGCATCTGAAATAATGGGTTTGAGCCTTCCGGCTGCCCTGTCAAGGTGTTTAACCGCCATAGCGGTGTCATTGTCCGTCAAATATTGCTGTTTCAGAGAACTGTAGTTTACAGATACTTCTATATGTGCAGGCCTTTTGCTTTTACTCAACTCAGCAGAGATAACATTTAAATCATTTACTGTTGTGGTATCCTTACCGATAACAGTATTAAACTGGTCTAGTGCTCCTTTAGTATCCCCGGTTCCAGCCAGCGCAACGCCCCGCATCACCAAAAAATCATCATTTTTATTATTATCAGCAATTAACCGGTTATAAAATTTAAGTGCCTCGTCGTATCTTCTTTCAGCCAGCAATGCCCGGCCAAGTTTTAAATTAGCTTCTTCATTTTTGGGTTCAAAAATCAGTAGCTTCCTGTAATCCTGTATCGCGCCTGCATTATCACCCGAAGCACTTTTTAGATTTCCCCGGTAAAGATAAGCGTAGCTATTGGCTGGGTTTATTTCGATGGCTTTATCCAGGTCAGCAAGCGCTTCGGCATATTTTAGGGTCATAAAGTACAGATGTCCCCGCCCTGAATACCCGTCGCTATTTTTAGGATTTTCCTTTATAGCCGCGTTGAAATCGGTTAACGCACTATCCAATCGCCTTAAACCAACCTCGGCGTCGGCGCGCGTTATATAGCCATAACCATCCCTGTTTTTATTATAAAAAATAGATGTATCGGCGTCCAGCAAGGCGGCATTGTAATTCTGTTGTGTTAAGTAAATTTCGGCGCGATGCTGGAAGGCCTCCGAATATTCGTGCTTGTATCTGATCGCATGGTTGATGTCGTCCAGTGCGCCGGTTGTATCTTCCAGCCTGAATCTTGCCAGGCCCCGGTATAAATATAATTCGGCATTTTCGGGCGATTTAACAATCGCCTTGTCAAAATATTCAAGCGCTTTTTTAAGTTCGCCGGCGTCACTTGCAGCTTTGCCTAAATAGTAATAAGCATTCTGCAGATTCGGGTTAATCTCAATAGCTTTATCGAAATCTTTAATCGCCCCGTCAAAATCATTTAATTTGGTTTTAACATTTCCGCGATAAAGATATGCTTCTGCATGTTTAGGATCCATGCTGATGCTTTTGTTATAGTCCCTTAGTGCGCTTTCAAATTCACCTGCCGATGCTTCTGAATTTGCTTTGTAATAATAGATCTCCGCGTCTTCAGGATTAAGCGAGAGTGCTATTTTAAAATCAGCGATCGAGGACCGGTAATCATTTGAATTGGAATAGGCTACCCCCCTGTATTTATAAAGTTCTGCATCTTTTGGCGTTAGTTTAATTGCTGTTGTAAAATCGGCTATTGCGCCTTCAAAATCAGCTGAATTGCTTTTGGCATTGGCACGATAGTGGTAAAGTTCGGCATGGTTAAAACCCAGGTGCGATGCTTTGTCATAATTTAATATAGCGCTTGCATAATCTTTTATCTCCGCATCTGCATTTCCAAGGTAATAATATACTTTGGCGTCGTTAGGGTTAAGTTTTAAGGCCGCTTCAAAGTCTGCCTGGGCGCCCTGGGTATCGTTTGATTTTGCTTTTGCCACGCCACGGGATAATAATACTTCGGCATTATCCGGGATTAATGCGGCAGCATCGTTATAATCCTTAATAGCATTAACATAATCCCCGGCATTACTTTCGGCATTTCCTCTGTAGTGGTAAAGATCTGCCATTTTAAAATTGCACACGCCCGCCGCAGCTACATTGCAGGGATTTGCATTTATTGCCGGTCTTTCTTCTGTTTTTTTACTGCAATCTTCAAAAGCTATGTTATAATCATGAATAGCCTCATTGTATTTCTTAAGGTTACTTAAAGCATTCGCCCTGTAATAATATACATCGGCATTGTCTTTATTCAGCTCTAACGCTATCTTATAATCATTAATGGCCTGGCTGTAATAGCCGGCATTTGCCCGTGTAACCCCCCGATATTCATACAAGTGCACTTTTGCCATGGTTAAAGCTCCGGTCATTCTCGATTGCCTCACTGTTCTGTTAAAATCAAGGAGTGCCCGGTCATAGTCCTTCGTTGCACCTTCATAATCATAAAGGTTGCTTTTTGCACCGGCTATTGAATAGTATATTTCCCAACCGCCTTTACCCAGTTTAACAGCCTCGTCATAGTCGTCCAATGCGCCCTTATAATCTTTGAGGTTGTTTTTTGCATTGGCCATGTAATAATAAGCGAGTGAATTGTGATGATCGGTCTCCACTACCTGGGCATAATCACTCGCAGCGTCTTTAAAATCGCAAATATTGCCGTAAGCATTACCGCGATAAAAGTATGCCTTTATGAAATGAGGGTCGAGCTCAATTACTTTAGTAAAATCGCTGATAGCCTCGTTGTACTTATTTATATTGCCGTAAGCGTTGCCGCGGTAAAAATATGCCCGGGCGTTTTTATCGTTTTGTTGAATTGCAGTAGTGAAATTAACGATGGCTTCGGTATATTTTTTCTTTCCTGCTTCTTCATTACCTCTTTTGAGATAATCTGTTTTTTGGCCGAAGCCCAGGCAAGGTAACAATGAAAGTATGATAAATAGTCTTTTCATAATTCTTATTAATATCAATTATTGGCAATAAATAAGCCAAATTCCTTGTTTTTGTTAACTTATCAGCCTCTGGTGCGCAATAAGCGCGTATTTGCCTCATCAATATAAAAAAATAAACCATTATTCAGGTTTTTATCCCTGGCTGTAATGAAAATAGCCTGAAAAGCATCATGAAAAGCCAATTGAGACGTAAGGTTCAAAATTGTTAATGCTTTGCTTTTAATAAAATAGGGTATAAAAACCTCAATTTTGGGTTATATAATCCCCGATAATATGCTTTAAATTTATGAAGAGACAGTTACAATGACCGTTCAAAGTTGTTAACATCATGTGAATAGGGTGAAAAATTTAAAATAATCTATAAGGTATATAGATAAAGTAGTATTTTTGTTTCGTTACTGTTATTCAAATGTTAAACAAAGTTTTATTCATACCTGTTCGAATGTGTTGCACCCGCCCGGGTTGCGGAACAGGCAGCTTGTGTTGTTGCTGCAGATAACGCTTAAGATAGTTATCACCTGCCGTTTAATCATTCTCACTAAATTAATTACCGATCAATATTTTATTTTATGTTAACATCAGCAAACAAATACCCTTTTTTCGAGCTTCTTGAAATTATTCCTGAAATTGACCTAACCTACAAGCCTTACCAGCCAGTGAAGCCGGTAAAATCGGGTAATTTTATTCCCGATCTGTCGTTTAAAAGAGATCAGTCACGATGGCTGCAGTTTTGCGGCGGGACAGAAATATTCGGGCCTGTTTTATTAAGGCAATTGCTAAATAAGCCATTGGTGATCAGCTTTTATTCAAAATATTGGGGAGAAAGCGGGCTCGACCAATTGATCAGGCTCAACGCACTTCAAAATGAGATAAAAGCAAATGGCGGCAATTTACTGATCATTAATGCCGAAAACGACGACGACCTGGTAAGAACCGCATGGAGAAATGATTTGTCATTGAATTTCTATATTGATGAAAATCATGAAATTGCTGAGATGTTCCGTGTATATTCGGAGAATTATCCGGTTTGGAACAGGTTTTCGGGTATCGATGTAAATGTGCCGTTGTTGGCTATTTATGTAATCGACCCGTCAAAACAGGTGGTTTATGCCGATATTGATATGGACTTAACCGGCAATTTTTCGCCGGACGATATATTGCAGGCTGTTTACGAGTCGGCTGTGATCCGAAACGATAAAAGGTCTGCTTAACGATTTGAAAAATGAAATTATCCTTAACCCGAGTATTTTTCCTCTCCCTGTTTTTGATAACTGCCGGGCAGCAGCTATATGCCCAGGAAAAACAGGGTTATTCATTAGCAGCTGTTAGAATAAACCCTTCGGTAAATGCTTCTTATCCCGGTTCTCCGGCAGTCGTAAAGGATAATAATAATGAATTAAAGGTACTTGCCGACCTTGAAAATAGCTTCAATAAGAAACCAAGCCGTAAATTGCTGCTGTCGTTTTTGCGCGAACTTAATAACAATCCTGCCATTGATGCCAAACAGCGCGGTTCAAAATTAAACCTGCACCTGGCGCGTTTATTTGCCAAATTGAGGCTTTATCCGTTGGTAATGAAATGCTATTTTAAAAACAATGTGCCTGAAGATGATATTTACCGCAAAGGTTTTTTTATAAGGCAACCTGGTGCTGACGGAGATTCGGTTAGGATGATAAATGATAGCCTGAATAACGCCGGGCTGCTGGCTATTAACGCCAGGGATAGTTTATTACTTAAAACCGATAGTGGTTTTTACAATCACGACGGGAAGAACATTCAATCGCCGCCTGTAGAAAGCGTAGATATTATTGATCCTTTTGAAGATGGAAAAACAGGTGTTAAATATGCCCTTCTGGTGCATATTCAACAACCCAAATCGGGGAGGCCAAAAATATTTATCAGGTTAAATAAAGTAGGGCATACCTTTATCACACTGATTAAATACAATTCCGATTCAACCTATGTGGCCCGTACCTTTGGCTTTTATCCTGATAAAGAAAGTCTTTTATCCGCCACTCCTATATTCCCATCAGCCGACCCTTTATTTAAAAACGACGAAAAGCACGACTTTGATGAAGTAGTTGGCAAATTTATTTCGAAAAGGAGGTTTCAAAAAATACTGCAATTAGTAAAGCAATATAACAGCCATCCTTATAACCTGAACAACAATAATTGCACTGACTTTGGTTTGGATGCAGCTACCATCGGCGGAATAAATATCTTAGATACCTACGGCAAATGGCCGCTGGGTCGCGGTAATAATCCTGCAAAAGCCGGGATGAGTCTGTTGGAAGGAAAGGTAGTAAATACTGATACCGAAGATGGCGGGTTGTTCATTTATAACGACCTGATACCTGATAAATAGCGATGGGTTTTAAACCCATCGCTATGGACGAAGTAAGCGTGAATTTAAAAGCAATTGCTTTTGCTACCCACTATGCCCTCACATAGCTTTAAGCTTAATTAACTAAATCAACGGTAAAAGAATCGTATATCGATGCCGGCAGACCCTTGCCGCTATCGTCCGCCGTATAGTAATCGCCTTTAAGCATAAAATCTGTTTCGGTTTTTTCTATCGTTACCTTTAAGAAACCATGGGTTTCGTCACAATATCTCTCCAGGTGTACATCGTCTAATAATTTGCTTTGATCAGGAAATGCAGGATCGCCGGGCTGTGCTATTTTGTGGAGATCGGCATAGCCGCCTGCGCCCGCAACTATAAAGGGGACTACTTTGCCGTTGGGATATTGTTTGCTGAAACGCTGGTAATTGTGTACATGCCCGCTGAAAACTACATCGGGCCAGACGCCAGCCTCATTAAATGCCGTATTGAGGAAAAGCTGCATGGGCAAGCTGGAACCGTGATTGGTATCGGCGGAATAGGCGGAATGGTGCAGGCAAACTATCAACGCCTTTCCGGAACGCTCTGCTTCAGCAGATTTCAATTCGTTGATAAACCAAGCCTTTTGCACCGGGGTAATGGTGCCGAACCTGGGCACATTGCTATAAAGGGCGATGATATTGGCCAGCGGGGTTTTTAAGGTATAATAAACGTTAGGCTGGATATTGCTTTTCCGGCCCGAATCGCCAGAAAAAGGTATTGGCTTTGAAGCTGTATCGCAAAAAACTTTTATAAAGGCGTCCAGGCTTTGGGGCTCATTTTCGTCGAACGGATCGATATCCGCATCGTGGTTGCCCGGTATGGCGAAAATAGGGTTGGGGTAATTACGGTAGGGTTCGAAAAATTGAGGATAATACTCGGCTGCGTGGCCGAAATTGTAAACCACATCGCCTAGGTGAAAGAAAAACTGCGGATGGTTGTCTCCGGGTGCAACTGCATTGCATTGACTGATCATTTCATTAGCTATCCGGTGTTTAAAAACAGGGGACACCAAACCGCCGGTATCGCCGGCCATGTGGAACACCATTTTATTGGCGGGCAAGTCCGGCAAAACCTCCCGGATATCTAAGTGGTACGGGAATTTACCAGTAGGCTGGGGCAGGGGCTGGAATTTCTCCTGGTCGTCGAGGGCGGCTGTTTTAAATACGGGCCTGGAGCGTTTGTTAGCGGCAGATGATGGCATGTAAGAGCGAACATTTGTTATTGTGCAAATATAACTTTAGGCGGCGGTTTAGGATGGGGAAGTTTTGAAAAGATGTGGGGAAGATGGTATAAGTTGTTTACTGAAATACAACTGAATCTAATGATAGATGCTATTGTCGCCTTTGTTTTGAATAGCATAATATATGCACGGATATGATTGCCTCTGTTTTACGCACAATAAATAGGTAATTTCAGCCCGTTTATTTAATTTACAGCCTGGTTTTCTACCCAAATAACAAACCGATATGCCCGATTTTTTTGTTGACCCCAATATTGCCAGAGCTCAAACCATTGACTCAGCTTTTTATACCAGCAGTGAAGTATTTGAGGCCTGTAAAGAGCGGATCTTTGCATCCACCTGGCAATTTATCGGCGATGAAGGCTTAGTGAAAGAGAACGGAGATGTTTACCCTTTTACGCTGCTGCCCGGCTACCTGGACGAGCCTTTGGTGTTGACGAGGGATAAAGCAGGTCAGGTAAACCTGTTGTCGAACGTATGCACTCACCGGGGCAACCTTGTTGCCGAAAAGGCCTGTAAGCTAAACGACCTGAAATGCCGCTATCACGGGCGCAAATTCAACCTCGATGGCAAGTTTTTGTCGATGCCTGAATTTAAAGAGGTAGAGAATTTTCCATCTGCCGCAGATAATTTACCCCGATTGGAATTGTTTCGATGGGGTAAGTTGTTGTTTACATCCGTTGCCCCGAAATATCCGCAGGAAATGTTTTTCAGGGATATGATGGAGCGAATGAACTGGCTCCCACTGCAGGAATTTGAGTTTAAACCCGAATTATCCCGCGTGTTTGATGTAAAAGCTAATTGGGCATTGTATTGCGAAAACTACCTGGAAGGGTTTCATATTCCATTTGTACACGCGGGCTTAAACGCGGTGATAGATTTTGGCGAGTATGCTACCGAATTATTTTTCCCTTATTCGAGTTTGCAATTGGGACTTGCCCGCAGTAATGAAGACTGTTTTGATCTTCCGGCAGATTCACCTGATCACGGCAAAAATGTAGCCGCCTATTACTTTTGGGTGTTCCCTAATATGATGTTCAATTTTTATCCATGGGGGCTGTCGGTTAACGTCGTTGAACCCGTTTCGGTAGGGGAGTGCAGGGTGAAGTTCTTTTCGTATGTGTGGGATGCCTCCAAACTGGACCAAGGCGCAGGGGCAGGGCTCGATAAGGTGGAAGCTGAAGATGAAGAGATAGTTGAAGCTGTTCAAAAAGGCGTCCGCTCCAGGTTTTATAAACATGGCCGATATTCAGTAACCAGGGAGCAGGGTACGCATCACTTTCACAGGATATTGACGGAGTTTATGAGGAAGTCCGGAAGTCAGTAAAGTCCGAAAGTCCGGAATAAGACTGATGCATAGAGCAAGGCATTCTTACAATTAAATTAAATTTCCTGCTAACAAAAACCGGATCTGGCGGTTAGCATAATGGCATCTGTCGGGCAAATGTAATATTGCAACTTAATAATAAATGTTTAAACATCTATTATTAAATTTGTTATCAAAATAAAACAATCAAAAAATAAGATCATGGCAACAATAACAAAATGGGTAATTGACCCAATGCACTCAGAAGTTCAGTTTAAAGTAAAACATTTGGTTATTTCAACTGTAACAGGCTCTTTCAAAAGCTTCGAAGGCACAGCAGAAAGTGATGATGATGGATTTGAAGATGCAAGCATATCATTCGCTTTAAATGTTGATAGCATCGATACAAACCAGGTGCAAAGAGATGGTCACTTAAAATCGGTTGACTTTTTTGACGCCGAAAAATACCCGCAGATCACCTTTAAGTCAACTTCATTTAAAGCTGTTGAAGGTGAAGATAATGAATTTGCATTAACCGGCGACCTGACCATTAAAGATGTTACTAAACCAATTACTTTAGACGTTGAGTTCGGTGGTTCAGCTGACGATTTTTACGGCAATACCAAAGCTGGTTTTGAGATTACCGGTAAAATTAACCGTAAAGAGTTTGGTTTAACCTGGGACGGCGTTACTGAGGCCGGTTCAATTGTTGTTGGTGAAGATATAAAGCTGATCATCAACGTTCAGTTTGCAAAACAGAAATAAGTTTCGATTTCGGATGTCGGAATTTCGATTTCGGATTTAGTATTTTGCTAAGGGTAACCAGGGTAGGCGTTTCAAACATTCAAACGACTATCCTGGTTAATTTTTTGTTCTCCATTTCGGCTGAATAAAGGTATTTTTGCAAAGGAAAAGGAATTTCAGATATATTAGATAACCTTATAAAATCCGAAATCGAAATTCCGACGTCCGAAATAAAAAATATGCTTATAAAAATCTATCCTGAAAATCCTAATCCCAAAGCTATTGAACAGGTGGTACAGGTGCTGCGCAAAGGCGGCCTGATCATTTATCCTACTGATACTGTTTACGGACTTGGATGCGATATTACTAACCATAAGGCTATTGAGGCGATTTGCAGGATCAGGAATATTAAACCTGAGAAGGCTAATTTCTCCTTTATTTGCTATGACCTCAGTCATATTTCCGATTATATCAAACCGATAGACAATACCACTTTCAGGGTGTTGAAGAAGGCGTTACCCGGCCCATTTACTTTTATTTTTAATGCCAACCACAATGTGCCAAAACTGCTTAGCTCTAATAAAAAAACAGTAGGTATAAGGGTGCCAGATAACGAGATAGCCCGGGAGATTGTGAAAGCGCTGGGTAACCCCATACTTTCAACATCAATAAAAGATGATGACGAGATCATAGAATATTCTACAGACCCTGAATTGATTCATGAAAAGTATGAAAATCTTGTAGACCTTGTTATTGACGGCGGTTATGGCGAAAATATACCATCAACGGTGGTGGATTGCACCGAAGGTGATTTTGAAGTTATCCGTGAGGGAAAAGGGGAGTTGGAGTTGTATTTATAGCTGATACTAATTTTTGCGGATAAATTATTGGAAATGTCATTAGCTTTCCGGCACGTTACTTTTTAAAAGTTTAAATATCTTTTGATATAATTCTTTTTTATCAAAAGGTTTTGAAATAAAGTCGTTCATTCCCATTTCAATACAGCGTTCATATTCGCCCTTAAAGGTATGGGCAGACATGGCTATAATGGGGATATCCTTTTTATAGTTTTCCAGCGAACGTATTTTTAGCGTAGTCTCATATCCATCCATTTCCGGCATTTGCAGGTCCATCAGGATAACATCAAAGTCTTTGTCTTTAAATTTGCTTAGTACTATCAGGCCGTTTTCAGCCACCTCTGTTTCAAAGCCATTGTTTTTCAACACCTTTATCACCAGCATCTGGTTTATCAGGTTATCCTCTGCAACTAAAATATGGATACCATCGCCCTTGGGAATCTCTAATTCGGCTTTTTCAGGACCAGAAGTTTCGACAATATGCGTATACTTTAAAAAAGACAGCCGGAAATGAAAGTCAGATCCAAAACCAGGCTTGCTGCTCACAAATATTTCACCGTTTTGCAAGGTGATCAGTTGTTTTACAATACTTAGCCCAAGCCCGGACCCGCCAAATCTGCGCGCTGTATCGTTTGTTGCCTGTTCAAAACTTTCAAATATTTTACCCTGTTTTTCTAAAGGAATCCCGATGCCGGTATCCTTAATGCCGAAATCGAGTAGAATCTTTTCTTCTGTTTCTTCAACACAGATTACTGAAATTGTGATTTCGCCTTTCAATGTAAATTTAATGGCATTCGAAACAAGGTTCAGTAAGATCTGGCTGAGCCTGACAGAATCCCCCAGAATTATATCCGGTATTCTGTCGTCAATTGCATATTTAATAAGTATACCCTTTTGCCTGGATTTTGATTCCATCATCAGGATAGTGGTGTAAATAATCTCCCTCGGTTTAATAGGTACAATTTCAAAGGTGATCTTACCGGCTTCCATCCTTGAAAAGTCGAGTATATCATCTAAAATAACCAACAGGTCATCACCTGATTTAATAATGATGCGGATATACTCCTGCTGTTCTTTGTCGTGGAGTGTTTCTTCCAGGAGCTTTGCAAAACCGAGTATGGCATTCATCGGAGTTCTTATCTCATGACTCATTTTTGCGAGGAAGAGTTGTTTTGTTTTTTCGGAGCTTTCTGCTTTTTCTTTTTCTTTGATCAGGCTTTCCTCAGTATCTTTAAGTTCGCGTATATGATTTATATTATGCTCGATGGTGTCGGTCATCTGGTTAAAAGAAGTGGCAAGCATACCAATTTCATCATGGGAATATACTTTTACTCTTGTACTTAATGCCCCGCCGCTGATAAGCGCCGCGCCTTCAATGATCGCCTTTATACCTTTTTCAATGCCCCGGCTTACCGAAATTGTTATCAGGATACTGGTAGTACCAATTGTTAAAGATAAAGTGAGTAATAAACGTAAAACAATATTTTCCAGCCACCGGGAACCTTCGCCAAGTGTAAATGAAAAATCATCTTCCAGCTTTGTGAATTTTATGTTCAAAACTTCAACCTGTTCCAGTATTTTGTCAATTTTCTGCTGCGAAACGGTATTTGAGTTGGTCATAGCGTGAAGCTTATCACTTAAAGCGATCAGCTCTTCCATGTTTTTTTCAGCCTCGCCCCAGATAATAATTGCTTTGTTAAGATAAGAAATACTATGAAAGCGAAGGATGAGCCGAATCATTCCATCTACATCTTCGGGGATGTTACGGCCTTCAATGAATCCCTCCCGGGCAATTGCAAGGTCAGGGTTTGGTTTTTGAAGTTCAATACGGGTCTTATTGTCGCCTACCGGAACCTTTAAAAATTCGCGAAAATCCTGGTAATCTTTTTCATCATGCGAATGGGCATAAATAAACAGGGTATAGACTGCATCTTTTTGTGCTTTTGACCATAATCCTTCGCCATTAACAAAAGCTCTGACTGACGAGAGGATGCCCACAGCAAACCAAAGCGTGCAAAGCTCGATAGTCACAAGGATGGCCATTATACCTACCGTGAAGTATAATTTCCTTGAGATAGTGATATCCCCGAACTTTTTTTGCAGAAATGATATTATCATCGCAATAAGGAATATATATTCCTTATTACGAAATTAATAAATAAAGGTTGCAATGCACAACTACAATGTTTAGCTGTAGCGAAATAAGAAAATAAATATTATGGTCGTATAGATTTTACAAACCCGGGTATTTTATCAAGATAATTAGCTGTTGCCAATAACTTTACAAACGCGCTGCCTACAATAGCACCGCCGGCATATTCACAGGCTTTATTAAACGATTCATTATTGGAGATACCAAAACCAATGATAGCCGGATTGTTTAATTGCATAGCCTTTATCCTTTTGTAATAATCCTCGATATTGGCTGATACCTGTAAGTTTCCACCAGTAATAGATGAGGAAGATAACAAGTAAATAAAACTATTGCTCAGTTCATCGATCTTGCGGATGCGTTCTTCAGACGTTTGGGGCGTTACCAGGAAAATATTACTTAGCCCGTTTGCTTTAAAGTATTTGGCATACAGGTTTTCGTATTCATACATCGGCAAATCTGGTACAATAATGCCGTCAACACCAACTTCCGCAGCCTTTTTGCAGAAATTTTCCACCCCGTATTGTACAATAGGGTTTACGTAACCCATTAAAAGAATAGGAATAGAAACCCGTTTGCGCAGATCCTCCAGTTGCTCAAAAAGCAGGTGAAGTGTCATGCCATTTTCCAGCGCTTTTTCAGAACTATGCTGAATGGTAGGTCCGTCGGCAACCGGGTCGGAGTAGGGGAAGCCGATTTCCAGAAAATCTGCGCCCGCTTTTTCCAATGCTTCGGCAATTTCGAGCGTAGTATTCAGCTCCGGGTATCCTGCGGTATAATAGATAGATAAAAGATTATCCTTTTTTTTGTTGAAAAGCGCGTTTAAACGGTTCATTTTTTTGTCCATGGACCATGGTCCATAGTCCATGGTGAATTTTTATTAATTTGATAAATGGCTATGGTCTATGGACCATCGACTATGGTCTTTACCTAATATCCAAAATATTTAATATACGTATCCAAATCCTTATCTCCGCGGCCCGAAATGCAAATCACCACATTATCATCCGCCTTAAATTTCATATACTCAAGATACGCAAGGGCATGGGCAGTTTCAATTGCAGGGATAATGCCTTCTAACTGGCAGCAAAGCAAACCTGCTTGCAATGCTTCGTCATCAGTAATACTTACATATTCGGCCCGGTGGATTTTATAAAGATAAGCGTGTTGGGGGCCTATCCCGGGGTAATCAAGTCCTGCTGAAATGGAATAAGGCTCAACAACCTGGCCGTCGTCGGTTTGCATCAGGATAGTACGGCTGCCGTGTAATACACCCTCCCGACCTAAAAATGTGGTTGCAGCGGAGTGTCCGCTGTTTACGCCTTTACCAGCTGCTTCAACAGCAACCAGTTTTACTGCTTCGTCTTCCAAAAAATGATAAAACATACCCATGGCATTGCTGCCGCCGCCCACACAGGCCATCACATATTCAGGTAATTCTTTACCTGTATGTTCCAATAGCTGTTTTTTTGTTTCGAGAGAAATGATGGACTGAAAACGGGCAACCATATCCGGGTAAGGATAGGGGCCAACTACCGAACCAATGATATAATGGGTATCAACAGGGTTGGCAATCCAGTCGCGCAGAGCCTCATTGGTGGCATCTTTTAGTGTTTTACTGCCTGATTTAGCAGGAACAACCGTAGCACCGAGCATTTTCATACGCGAAACGTTTGGCGCCTGGCGGGCCATATCAATCTCACCCATATACACCACGCATTCAATGCCCATTAAAGCACAAACCGTGGCGGTAGCCACACCATGCTGCCCGGCGCCGGTTTCGGCGATGATGCGTTTTTTGCCCAGGCGCTTGGCAAGTAATATTTGGCCGATAGCGTTATTTATCTTGTGCGAACCTGTATGGTTAAGGTCCTCACGTTTAAAAAAGATATTGGCGCCGTATTTTTCGGAATATCTTTTGGCATGATAAAGCGGCGAAGGCCTGCCCACATAATCCTTTAACAACTGGTTGAATTCCGCTTTAAAATCCTCGTCATTGATGATATTTAAATACTCGCTGCGTAATTCCTCCACATTGGGATATAACATCTCGGGGATGTAAGCTCCGCCAAAATCGCCGTAATAACCCTGTTCATTAACTCCGTAGTTCATTTATAGGTGGTTTGTTTAATGATGTCAAATGCTTTTTCTAATTTGCTGATATCCTTCAGCCCTGGTTTAATCTCAAATTTACTGTTCAGATCCACGCCATAAAATTGTGGATGTTGGATGTTTTTTACTTCATCAAGGTTTTCGAGCGATAAGCCACCGCTTAAAAAGAAAGGGATGTCCAGTTTATAATTGTTTAATATGTTCCAGTCGAATGTTTTCCCTGAACCTCCATGAATTGGGGTCTTAGTATCGAAGAGGAAAAAATCAACTCCGTTTTGGTATGCATCTAACTGGCTAAAATCAAAATCTTCGCTTATGCCGAAAGCCTTTAAAACTGTTACTTTTCCTTTAAAATAGCTGCAAAATTCAGTAGACTCATCGCCATGTAATTGGATTGCATCAAAATGATATTGATCAACTAGCTGGCTTACCTTTTCTTTACTTTCGTTAACAAAAACAGCGGTCTTTTTGATGTAAGATGGAACCTGGCTTAACGCAGCTAACGTCAATTCATCAATAAACCTTGGCGACGGGCCATAAAATATAAAGCCCGCAAATTCGGGGTTCAAAGCAGCAACTGCTTTGATATTTTCAGGAACCTTTAAACCGCAGACTTTTATCTTCATTTTAGTTCGCTACTAAAGTTTTAAAACTTTTTAATGCGTTTTTGCTTATCAATGCCTCTTCAGCCTCATAAAAACTATCTGCAAATGTTTTTTCAGGGTTGATGGTTTTTATCGCCAGCGCTGCATTACATAAAACTACATTTTGCTGTGCTGGCGTTGCTTCGGCATTCAATACTGCTAAAAATATGTCTGCCGACTCGCTGATACTGTTTCCGCCTAAAATATCTTTAGGGCTCAGCTTTTCAAAACCAAGTGCCTCAATGCTGTTGATCTTTTCTCCGTCGGCTGAAAAGGTTTTAAAATCGCAGGTTAATGATACTTCGTCATAACCCTCAAGCGCATTCAGGATAGTATATCGTTTGTCTGATTTTTGGTACAAATAGGCGTATATTCTCGCAAGTTCCAGGTTAAATACACCAACCAGTTGGTTTTTTGGCCTGGCTGGGTTTACCAGCGGGCCCAGCATATTGAAAAATGTTTTTACACCCAGTTCCCGGCGGATGGGGGCTACGGTTTTCATGGCGGGGTGAAACAACGGGGCATGTAAGAAACAAATATTGGCCTTATCTATATTGGTTTTAAGTGTATCGGTATCATTAGTAAATTTCGCGCCCAAAAACTCCATTACATTTGATGAGCCGCAACCCGATGAAACTCCATAGTTACCGTGTTTTGCAACTTTATACCCTGCGCCCGCTACTACAAATGACGCAAGTGTTGATATATTAAAAGTGTCTTTCCCGTCGCCCCCGGTACCGCAAAGGTCAATCACTTCGCCGGCTTCCAGCTCAATTGGCAGGCAAAGTTCAAGCATGGCATCACGAAAACCTTCCAGTTCGTTAACGGTAATGCTGCGCATGCAATAGGCCGTCATAAATGCCGCCATTTGCGAATTATTGTATTTACCCTGTGCAATAGCGGTCAAAATTTCTTTTGACTGCCCGTGGGTAAAGGTTTTGTGTTCAAAAAGATGATTTAAGATCTGTTTCATGCCCCCTGGCCTCCGCCAATGGGCGGAGGAAATTAAAATGTTAACTAATATATTTTTCTATTTGCCCACCGTATTACTCCCCCTTTAGGGGGTCAGGGGGAAAAAAAGAAGGGTCACCATAACTGGCAACCCTTCTGAATATTTTAAAAAACAAAAATGGAATTGCCTTACGATTACTCGTTAAGCCACCACCAATTATTGTTTAATGCTTTCATTATTGTTTTGTGGCACAAATATGGAGATTTTTTTTCTAAAAGCAAGCAGAATGATATTTTTACACAATAAGTTGATTAAATTAGAAAAGCCACGAGGAATCAGGTGCTTAATATTTTAAATCAACTAAATTACGTATTCACGCAATCAACATAATCAGACTATAAAATGCCTATCCGAAACAGAAAAATAAATCCCGAAGATGACCTTGGTTTTGGCCCACAACCGGTGATCAAAAACCAGCAGTTAATCAATAAGGATGGCAGCCCGAATGTAAAAAGGGTTGGTCTCCCCTTTTTTAATACGGCGAATAATTACCACACTTTAATAACCATGAGTTGGACGAAGTTCTGGATTATGGTGATAAGCGGTTACGCGGTTTTAAATGTAATATTTGCGTTGATTTATATGTCATTCGGGCCGGGCAGCCTTGATGGAGAATCTGGCAATACTATATTCAACCGGTTTTGGGATGCTTTCTTTTTTTCTGCTCAAACTATTTCAACGGTAGGATATGGGCATCTTAGTCCGCGGAGCATGGCCGCCAATAGCGTTGCAGCATTAGAGTCGATGATGGGATTGCTTGCATTTGCTTTAGCTACGGGTCTGTTGTATGGACGTTTTTCGAGACCTTCTGCACAAATTGTTTATAGCAAAAATATTTTAGTGGCGCCTTATCTCGAAAATAGCAGGGGAATTATGTTCCGCCTCGCCAATTTGCGCCGGAATATTTTGATCGACCTCGAGATCGAAATCATTTTCTCTTTCAATGAAAATGTGAATGGCAAGGTGATGCGACGCTTTTATCCCCTTGAGGTGGAAAGGCGGAAGGTGAGTATGTTAACCATGAACTGGACAATTGTACACCCGCTTGATGAAACCAGCCCTTTGTCCGATATGACGAAAGAAGACCTTGAAAGATCAGAAGCAGGGTTTGCTATATTACTTCGTGCGTTTGACGATACTTTTTCACAAACCGTTCACTCCAGAACCAGTTATCAGTATCATGAAATAGTGTGGGGCGCCAAGTTTAAGCCTGTTTTTAACCGTGATGAAGATGGCAGGATAGTTTTGGACCTGAGTAAGATCAGTGACCATGAATTGGTGGTGGGTATTTAGTTCATAGTTGATGGTTTGCGACTAACAAGAATAATTATATTTAGGGGATACGCTAATATATAAACAGTTCTGCCTTCTATAAATTAAAAGCATTTTACCTTATTTTAAATTATTGGTATATTAGCATAATGAATTATAGTCAATATATTGAAATCAATCCTGAAAAAAGATTTGGGAAGCCCATTATTATCGGTACCAGGATATCGGTATACGACGTGTTGAGCTGGTTATCTGAAGGGCTGTCTGTAAACGATATTATTTTAGATTTTCCGGAGTTAACCGAAGACCAAATAAAAGCTTGTTTATCGTATGCAGCTGATAAAGAGCATAAATTAAGAGTCGTTTCGTGAAAATACTTCTTGATCAGAATATTTCGTTCAGAGTTGTTTCGCTTCTTGCTGATACTTTTGACTATGTAAAACAAGTCAAACAGCTTAATTTAGTCAACGCATCAGACTTCGAAATCTGGACTTATGCTTTCAAAAACGACTTTACAATCGTAACATTTGATAGTGATTTTATTGACCTTGCAACTTTAAAAGGAGCTCCTCCTAAAATCGTTTGGCTGCGTTTTGGCAATTCATCAAACCTTAAAATCGCCAATAAATTACTTTCTAAATCAAATGAAATAAAAGAGTTTGTCTTGAATTCTGAGATATCCTTTTTGGAAATCGATTAGTAAAAAAAATAAAATATCACTGATATTCTATTTAAGTAATGAGTTTTTCTCCTTTGCAATAGTATTATAAACCAGCTTATCCAATAAGCCTGGTAAAATCTTACTTAAAAATACAGTTAGTTTTCCCTGGCCCGTCATGATGATCGTACGCGCGCGGTTCTCTACACCGTCAGCAATAATTTTAGCAACCTCATCTGAAGTCATCATTTTTTCTTCGTGCATGGTGCTTTCGCCCTGCTGTTTGCCGCTTTGGTCTAAAGCTGTATTGCGGATGTTGGATGCAGTAAAGCCAGGGCAGGCGGTGATTATATTGACGCCTGTTTTTAAATTTTCAACTCTTAAAGCATCAAGAAAACCATTCATCGCGAATTTAGAAGCCGAATAACCGGTGCGGCCCGGCAAACCTTTATACCCGGCAATGGATGACACGCCAACGATAGTTCCTTTTGTTTTTAAAATTTCAGGCAATGCATATTTGGTACAATATACTGTCCCCCAAAAGTTTACATCCATCACATCTTTCAAAACTTTAACATCCGTGTCGATAAACAAAGCCCGCATGGCGATACCTGCATTATTTATCAGTACATCAATTTTTCCGAAAGTAACCAGGGTTTGTTTAATTAAATGATCGCAGTCTTTTTCATGTGTTACATCGCATTGTACGGCAACAGCCTTTATACCATATTCTTTTTCAAGGCTCTGAGCAAGCTCACACAGCGTAACAAATTGCCTGGCGCCCAAAACAAGGTTAGCGCCACGTTTGGCAAATTCAGTAGCAAGTGATTTTCCGATGCCTGATGATGCGCCGGTGATGATGACGATTTTATCCTTTAACTTCATACGAATGCTGGAACAATGGAGGGATGCCATCCACTTTTATTTGAGGCACCCTGATTAAATATTTAACGGCGAAGATAATCATCGCGCCATAAAAATACTTAATGTAATTCCAGCTAAATTTTGGCAATCGCTGCCTTTCGTAATTAATGATATATGTTTTGGGGAAGTAATAGTTTTTAAAGCCTGCGAGCCTGATACGGTATGAGAGGTCGATATTATGACCAAACATCAAAAAGCGCTCGTCAAATAAACCAATTTCGTTTAATACAGATTTGCGAAGCAGCATAAAATCGCTGCTGAGAATATCAATTTCTGAAATTTGAAATTCTTCAACCCAATCCTTGCGGTTGCGATCATACAATCGTGTTTTACTAAGGTGACGCGCAAAGCCGATGAACTTAAGGAAGCTAGCCCATGCTTTATCCAGGCCATGTATCGACTCCGGTAAAAAACGCCCTAGTGGGCTAAGCATCCGTACGCTCAATCCCCCTGCATCAGGGTGCTCATCCATAAACGAACAGGCCTTCTGTAGAGAGTCCTTGCCGCAAATAGTATCCGCACTGACCAATAAAATATACTCTCCGTTTGCCTGTTTAATAGCCTCGTTGCTGGCTCTGGCTATCCCCTGGTTAGTGGTGTTGGTCAGGAGTGAAGCCTGTGGAAATAGATTCTGCAGTACTTCAGTTGTGTGTTCTGCCGAGGTATTGTCGACTATTATTAATTCGTAATCAATACTTTTACAAGCATTAACTAAAGGAACTAATGCTTGTTGAAGCAATGCGACTGCATTGTTATTAATTACAATTACTGATAGCTTCATATTACTTCGATAGTGAATTGATATACGGAACACGAGTTGCTATGGATCTCCCCAGAGTGATTTCGTCTACGTATTCTAATTCACCACCAAAAGCTATGCCACGGGCGATAGTTGAGATAGTTATTTCGAAATTTTTTAATCTTTTATGTAAATAGAACAAGGTGGTATCGCCTTCCATGGTGGCACTCAGTGCAAAAATAACTTCCTGTACCTCATTTGTTTTTAAGCGCTCAACTAAAGAATCAACTTCAAGGTCAGAAGGGCCAATACCGTCCATTGGCGAGATCAGTCCCCCCAATACATGATAAACCCCGTTATACTGATTAGTGTTTTCAATCGCCATTACATCCCGGGTATCTTCAACCACGCAAATAATGCTGTGGTCGCGTTTTGGCGATGCGCAAATCTGGCACACCGGATGATCAGAAATGTTTAAACAAACCTGGCAAAACTGGATCTCGTTCCGCAACTTGCTAATAGCCTTACTAAACCTTTCTACATCCTGCACATCCTGGTTTAAAAGGTGCAGCACCAGCCTCAGCGCAGTTTTCTGTCCAACTCCGGGTAGTTTTGAAAATTCCGCTACAGCATCTTCCAGTAATTTGGATGAAAAGTTCATTGCCCAAAGATAAGTATTAGTCCGGAAGTCCGAAAAGTCCGGAAGTCCGAAAGATTTTTTTTGAGTCGGAAGTGAAATTTGGTTTTTAAATTAACTTTGTTTAATAACTTGCGGGCAATAGTTTGGATTTTTTCATGGGCTTTAAATTTGAAAAGTTAAAGGTTTGGCAAAAAGCGGTTGATCTAGCCTCTGAGGTTAATGATTTAGCAAAATCGTTTCCAAAAGATGAATTGTTTATTTTGTCTGCGCAAATAAAAAGAGCTGCAGATTCAGTTTCGTTAAACATCGCAGAAGGATCAACCGGGCAATCTAATGCTGAGTTTAATAAGTTTTTAAGTTATGCCTTACGGTCAAATGTTGAAGTTGTTGGATGTTTATATTTGGCGCAACGTAGGAATTTGATAAGCCAGGAAAATTTCTCTGAAATTTATTCATTATGTGAAGAGATTTTAGTTATGATAAATGGATTGAAAAACGCATTAAAATAGGTTGAGGTTTATTAGGAATGAAGTATGATTAACTTTAAGAAAATCAATCTTTCGGACTTTCGGACTTCCCGACTTTCGGACTAAAAATATATGTCTCCAGGAATACTACTTACTTTCATTATCGGCTACTTTTTGGTATTGCTGGTTATTTCCTGGCTAACGTCACGGAAATCTTCCAGCAACGATACCTTCTTTATTGCTAACCGCAATTCAAAATGGTATTTGGTAGCTTTCGGGATGATCGGCACAGCGCTTAGCGGTGTAACATTTATTTCAGTTCCCGGAAAAGTTGGCGCCCCAACCGGCGATCAGTTTGAGTATTTTCAGTTTGTATTGGGTAACGCAGCCGGCTTTATTATTATAGCTACCGTTTTGCTGCCGCTTTATTACCGCTTAAAATTAACATCGATATACAGTTATATTGAAGGCGCTTTAGGCGTATGGAGTTATAAAACCGCTGCGGGTATTTTTCTGATCAGCCGTATCATAGGCTCTGCTTTCAGGCTCTACCTGGTGGTAATCGTGCTGCAAAAGTTTATTTTTGATAGTTACCACATTCCGTTCGCAATAACGGGTTTAATCTGCCTGGTGCTGATCTGGTCATACACCTTTAAAGGTGGCTTAAAAACTATTATCATTACCGATAGTCTGCAAACCTTGTTTTTGGTGTCTTCGGTATTTTTATCTATCTATTTTATCTGTCAGAGCCTTCACCTCACAATTTTCCAGGCGGCGGAGGCTATCAAGACCAGCAGCTATTCAAAGATTTTCTTTTTCACTAACTTTTTGGGCAGTAAATTCCATTTTGTAAAAGCCTTTTTAGGGGGATTGTTCATTACCGTAGCCATGACAGGTCTCGACCAGGATTTGATGCAAAAAAACCTCAGCCTTAAAAACATCCGCGAAGCGAAAAAAAACATGTTCAGCTTCACAGCCGTTTTTGTGGTGATCAATATTTTCTTTTTAAGCGTTGGCGCATTGCTTTGGATCTATGCCAATAAATACGGCATCAAGGTTGAAAAAACAGATTACCTGTACCCAACTATTGCCCTTAAGTATTTGGGCCTGTTGCCGGCTATGGTATTTATGCTGGGCTTAACCGCCGCCACCTTCGCTACAACAGATTCAGCTTTAACTGCATTAACTACCTCTTTTTGTGTTGATTTTTTAGGGTTTGATAAAAAGGAAGTTACCAGCAGCCAACAGATGGTAAGCACCCGGCATATTGTTCATATCGCTTTTTCGGGAGCAATGTTTTTAACCATTATTATCTTCAATTCAATAAACGACGGGGCTGTGGTGAACGCCATATTTAAGGTGGCATCCTATACTTACGGGCCATTGCTGGGTTTGTACTCCTTCGGGCTGTTTGCAGGCAAAAGGCAGGTTAGGGATAAACTGGTGCCATTTATTTGTTTGGTTTCTCCTGCAATATGTTACTATTTAAGTGTCAATTCAGCTAAATTATTGGGCGGCTACGTTTTTGATAATGAGCTGATACTCGTTAATGGATTAATTACATTTGCAGGTTTATATATTACATCATCTACAAAACAAAAGCAGCAATAATATATTAAACTTCTACTTAATTCAATAATTCACTAAATCACTAATTCAACAATTACCCCATGACCGGTGAAGAAAAAATAAGACAAGCATTTGAAAACAAAAACTGGCAGGAAATAAAGGTTACTGATTCCTGGCAGATCTTTAAAATAATGGCTGAATTTGTTGAAGGCTTCGAGAAGCTGGCAAAAATAGGCCCCTGTGTTTCCATATTTGGCTCGGCACGTACACATAATGATAATCCGTATTATCAATTAGCCGAAGATACCGCCCGTATTTTAACCGAACGGGGCTATGGTGTAATATCAGGCGGCGGGCCGGGTATTATGGAGGCGGCTAATAAAGGCGCCTACGAAGCAGGTGGTAAATCTGTTGGCTTAAACATTGAATTACCATTCGAGCAATTCCATAATAAATATATCGACAGGGATAAAATAATGGAGTTTGATTACTTTTTTGTGCGGAAAGTAATGTTTATGAAGTATTCGCAGGGCTTTATTGTACTGCCGGGAGGTTTTGGAACGATGGACGAATCGTTTGAAGCGATCACACTCATTCAAACCGGCAAGATTGCACGGTTCCCGATCGTATTTGTTGGGGTTGATTATTGGAAGGGTCTGTTTAACTGGGTGGAAGAAAAAATGCTGGCACAGGAGCATAATATTCATCCGGACGACCTGAATCTTTACCGCCTGGTTGACACCGCCGAAGAAGCTGCAGGCCATATCTTTAAATTCTACGAAAAATATGTACTGAAACCGAATTTTTAAGGAATTTCATTACATTTAGGTAATGAAAAAAGCAATTATCATCATATGCTCTCTGGGAGGTTTTATGCTTTTTGCATTTATAGCAGCCAGGTTAACCCATGTTATTGATGTTTATCAGGTTTCCAGTGCGTCAAACGAGCCAACACATCCACACGGAAGTATTGTCATGGCTTCCTGCCTCAAAACGGCTGATCGTGGTGCCTTTATATGTTTTAAGCAACATAGCACAGAAATTGTAAGGATATATCGTTGTATCGCAAAAGAAGGGGATCTGATCGAAATAAAAAATGCAGCGGTTTACCTTAATGGCAAGTTGCTAAATGAGCCCTACACGTGGAATGAATATTATATTTCGAGGCAACAGTTAGCTGCCATCCAGGGTTATGTTGACACTTATAAATATCCAGTAAACCCGATTAATGACAGTTTATATTCTATTACCTTTTCAACGGCGGAACTATCGAAATATCATTTAAATTTAAAATCAGTTACTGTAAACAAGGGTGAGGCTTACCCGGAAATATTCTCTGATTTTAGTCGCCTTAATTTTAACGGAGATAATTTAGGGCCGCTGAAGGTGCCAAAGAACTGTTATTTTTTGTTGGGCGATAACCGGCACAACGCTTTTGACTCCCGTTATATTGGTTTTATCAAAAAGGACGAAATAATCTCTACCGTTATAGAATAAAGAAGCCCGGGATTACCAGGCTTCTATTAGTAGTTTCTTACTTATTGAGGCTTTTTTGGGTAGGGGGTAAGGCTGCTTCCGGGTTGCCGGCCATATCCACCATATTACTTACTTCATCCACCAGCTTTTCAGGCGTTCCGGAATAACCTATATATTTAAAACGGATGTGACCATTTTTGTCGATGATGAATTTGGTGGGAATGCCATCAACGCCATAGTTACCTACAACTTTCCCCTGTTTTCCATCGTCTCTTTTTTCGTCAATTAAAACGTTAAAAGCATAGTTATTATCAGCAATAAACTTTTTAACGCCCGGTAAATAGTCGTCGCCATTTTCCCATGTATCTACAAATAAAAATATAACATTCGGGTCATCTTTATACTTATTAACCGCCATTTGCATGCCCGGCAATGATGCTTTACACGGTCCGCACCAGGTTGCCCAAAAGTCGACGATAACTACTTTGCCTTTCAGGTCGCTTAATGAGTAAGTTTTTCCGTTTAAATCTTTTAAAGCAAAAAGGGGTGCGGGCTGGTCTATCATTGTTTTGGCAAGTTCTTCGCGGGCTTTAATTTTTGAAGCGTTTTCTAAAGAAGCGATGTATTTATCGTAACCATCTTCATTCCCATTGTCTTTAACATATATCGTTTTTAAAGCGGCTTTTATGTTTACTGAACCCTGTCCAGCTTTTACGGCATCTTCTGCGGCGTCTTTTGCTTTGTCATGTTGGCCGAGCGCAACCAATATTTGTATGTAGTTACCATAAACATCCGGATCGATGGTTTTGCTGTGATCAACTACAGGTTGTTCATATTTCAATGCTTCATCAAACTTGTTTTCCTTGTATAAAATATAAGCATAGGTGTCTGCGTACAGATCATAGGCGTACTCAATGTTCTTTTTAGCCACTGAAGGTGGATTATAACGGGCGGGCAAAGGATTGTTAATCTTTTCGGTCAAAATATCCAACGACTCTTTCGATAACTTTTCAGCATCTTCAAGGTGTTCGCCGTTTTTTGCCCATTCATACGCCACATTGTTAAGTGCACCAGCCAGGTTGCTTTTGTCTTTTATCTGCCCTTCGTATTTATAAAAATTGTTCATGTCACCTTTTTCAAGGTACAAAGAAGCTAATTGCGACCGGAAATTATCTTGTATGGTGTTTTTATCAGTTGTACTCTCCGGATACTTCTTCAAATAAACATTATACAACGAATCTTTTTTGACAAGATCCTTTTCTTTTGAAAATGACATACCCAAATCATTTTTTACAAGTACACCGTCCGGAAATTTAGTTCTGATAGTGTTTTTTAATGAATCAGCGCCTTTAGCGTCTTTTAATGATTTTAATAAGTTAGCCGCTAACATTAAATCGTCTTCACTGCTACTTTTTTCCAGGCTGGCAGTTTTTTGTAAAACAACAGCTTTGTAATCAGGATCTTTTGCCACCATCTGATAATAAGATGATTGATAGTCCTTTTCGCTTTGTGGATATAGTTCCAATTCTTTTTTAAAAAGGCGCTCACCCTCTTTTAAGTCGATTTTTATTTTAGCCAGAGCAGACCCCATTCCGCTTGAAACAGCATAAGCTTCTGAAGCATATGCACCCTGGACCGGCTGCTTGTCCTTATAAACCAGGTAGATATACCCTTTATCGTTATTGTTGTCAACCTCATTATCGCCGCTGACCCTTATGAAAAAAGCTTTTGCATTTGCCGGAACAATTATATCTCCTGTGAACAATTTCCCATCAGGTTTGAGGTCGATATCCGCCGCCGGGAAATCTTTATTATCGAGGTAACAAACCGAAGCAGCAATCTCTTTTTTTCCATCAACGACTGTGCCCGCAGGATCATAAGTCATAGTGATTTTTTCACCGGCAGCCGGGAAATCGGTTGATAGTTTCAAATGGGAGGCAGTTTGTGCAAATGCACAATTGAGGGCCAGCATAGCCGGCAGCATCAAGAAGTTTTTTAGGTTTCTCATGATAACTAAAATTTTAGTTAAAGATAGTAAAGTTTTAAGAAATGCAATTTAAAATTAAAAAATATTTAAAGTATAATTTTTTAATTTGCAGTTATGATTAAACCTAAAGGCCAGGCTGCGTTGGGCTTCATTTTTGTTACTATTTTAATTGATGTTATCGGGTTTGGCATTATTATACCGGTTTTGCCTAAGTTGATACAACATCTAACGCATGGCAGCCTTAGCGAAGCGGCTATTTATGCGGGCTTGCTTGCGTTCGCTTACGCAGCTATGCAGTTCCTGTTTTCTCCGATGATAGGGAATTTAAGCGACAAATTTGGCCGCAGACCGGTATTATTAAGCTCATTACTCGGTTTTGGTATCGATTATTTATTCCTGGCTTTTGCGCCAACCGTCGGCTGGCTTTTTGTAGGCAGGGTTATAGCGGGAATAACAGGCGCCAGTTTTACAACGGCGAATGCTTATATCGCCGATATTAGTACACCTGAAAAACGCGCCGCCAATTTTGGGCTTGTTGGTGTAGCCTTTGGCGTGGGTTTTATTTTGGGCCCGGCAATTGGCGGTTTTTTAGGTAATTTTAATACACAATACCCTTTTATGGCTGCGGCTGCTTTAGCTTTATTAAATGCTGCCTACGGTTATTTTATTTTGCCCGAATCACTGGCAATTGAAAACCGCAGGCCATTTAGTTGGCTCAGAGCAAATCCAATAGGGTCGTTAATGCAGTTAAACAAATACAAAAAAGTATTTGGTTTGGCGCTTTCTTTATTCCTGGTATATTTTGCAGTGCAATCTGTACAAAGCGTATGGACGTTTTATACGATCCAAAAATTCCAATGGAACAGCGCCATGGTAGGGTATTCACTTGCTTTTGTGGGGTTGATGGTTGCCTTGGTTCAGGGCGGGCTTATAAGGTTTATCATACCTAAATTAGGGCAGGAGCGGAGTATATGGATCGGCTTATTGCTTTATAGTATTGGGTTGTTCTTTTTCGCTTTTGCCTCAAAAGGGTGGATGATGTTTGCCATTTTAGTTCCCTATTGTTTGGGTGGAATAGCAGGCCCTGCATTGCAAGGCTATATGAGCAATAGTGTGCCCGCAAATGAGCAGGGTGAATTGCAGGGCGGACTAACAAGTTTGATCAGCTTAAGTTCTATCTTCGGACCTTTTGTAATGGCTTCTGCTTTTTCATTTTTTACAAGTAAGGGTGCCCCTTTTCAATTCCCCGGTGCGCCGTTTGTATTGGGTGCTATTTTAATGCTTGCGAGTACTTTTTTGGCGATCAGGAGTTTTAAAAGAAATTAAATTAGTTGATTTAGTAAGTATGATGTCTCAATCAGATCCCCAATTAAAGTATAAACAATTTTATAAATAACTCAATCACCTTAATCTAACTTTATCAATCCAATCAACTTATAAGCATGCCTCAACCCAAACAATCCAAAGCACTTGTTTTCATCTTTATCACCATCTTTATTGATGTGCTGGGGCTGGGTATCATCATTCCTGTATTGCCAAAACTGCTACAGGTATTGGGCCATATTAATGTAAACAGAGCATCGGAATACATTGGCTGGTTAACGTTTGTTTACGCCTCCATGCAGCTGATATTCGCCAGTATAATGGGTAACCTCAGCGACCATTATGGCCGCCGCCCTATTTTACTAATTTCATTATTTGGTTTCGGGATTGATTACGCAGTAATGGCTTTTGCGCCAACCATTGCATGGTTATTTGTGGGCCGGCTTATCGCGGGAATTTGCGGTGCCAGTACTTCAACCGCCACAGCCTATATTGCAGATGTTAGTACAGGAGATAAAAGGGCCGCCAACTTTGGCCTGGTGGGTGCGGCTTCTGCTATTGGGTTGATATTTGGGATAGCACTGGGAGCCTATCTTTATGCTATCAATATAAGGCTCCCATTTATAGCAGCAGCCGGGTTTGCCATTGGCAACGGGCTATATGGCTTGTTTGTTTTGCCTGAATCGTTGGCAAAGGAGAACCGGAGAAAATTTGAATGGAGCCGTGCAAATCCACTTTTGTCGCTGTTAAGGATCTATAAAAAACAACCAACACTTGCCACCTTATTAAGCGCTACTGCGATAGTTTATGTTGCCCAAAAGGCTGTCGAGTATTTATTATCAACGTTTATTTATGAAAAATTTAACTGGACCCCGGCAAGTGTCGGGACTTTAGGCTTATTCATTGGCTTAGTATTGTTTGCCATACAGGGTGGTTTAATAAGGTACACGGTTCCCAAATTCGGGCAGCGGAAAAATATTATTGCCGGATTGATATTTTATGCTTTGGGTTTACTGCTGATAGCAATAGCAGGTAAAGGCTGGATGCTATATTTGTGTATGATCCCTTATTGCCTTGGCGGCTTATCCGGCCCGGCATTACAAGGCCTGGCCAGCGAAAAGGTAGCAAAAAATGAGCAGGGTGAATTGCAGGGAGCCTTTTCGATATTGAACAGCATCAGCCTCATCGTTGGCCCGCTGGTATTTAGCTATGTGTTTTTCTTTTTTACCAAAAAAGGATCACATGTATATTATCCGGGTGCACCTTATCTTTTAGCGGCAGCATTAATGCTGATAAGCACTTTTATTGCTGTAAGGAGCTTTAAGCGGACCTGATTTTTCGTAATGAAGATCAGCTAAGAGCGGATAGATAGCAGCCTGAATTTATATACCGCTTACACCACCCGAAATAACAAACTTCATCATATCTGCAGCGCTCTTATCAATTGGTTTTACCTTATCGGCCGATATGATGATCACCTGTCCGGCAAAGGAGTAGGAGAAAGGAAAATACACGGCAACGTCGCCGGGTAAATTTAGTTTGGTAAGATCGCGCTGCACCATAAACCCTATTTTTTTCAAACCGAATTCATTCACCTCAACAATAACCGGTTCATTGAATTTCTTTTCTTCGCCAACAAATGCCTCAGTAAGGTCTTTTATAGATGAATACAGGAATTTAAACAGCGGCAAACGGTTAAGCCAGCGGTTAAACCAGCGTTTGATGGGCTCGGTAACGACATTGGTTACCAGGATGCCGGCAATTAAAATGATTACGATAACATTTACAATTCCTAAACCCGGAATATAAATAGGTTTCCCCTTGGAATCTGTTAGTAAAATACCGCTTAAATTCAGGGCGTTATCAATGCTTTTTACGGCCCAGAAAATTAAAAGGAACGCCGCCCCAATAGGTACAACAATTAACAGCCCTTTAACAAAATAATTTAACAGTGCGCCGAATATCTTTTTCATGGTAATTCAATTTCTGCTTATAAAAATTGCATTGTACTTATTATTAATAAGCAACAAATTTTATTTTATCAATGTAAATGTAAGCCAATATAAGCCGCCTTTTGAAACAATTTTAAAGCGGTATATTTTTTCTTTTTTGGGTAATTAACGCCCCTTTGTATTAGTAAATATTTCTACAGTAATTAATGCGTTGTCTTAAATAACAACCAAATGTGCTTTAATCCAACCTTTGTTATTGTTGAACGTCTGGCATTATCATTGAGTATTAATAATAGATAGATTAAAATATTAAACTTCCGGATGATAAATATGGAAGTTTTAAATTCAATTAAATATTTACCCCTTTCAATTAATATCTATGTTATTATTTATATGCCGCTATTTTAGCATGCTTGCGGGCTTTGTTATTATTGGGATGATGCTGTATGCCGCATTCTCGGATCTTGAAAATTTTCACCCAATTAACGCCATCGAGTATTCGGTACCGGCGATAATTTTTATTGGTATCGCTTACAAATCATTCCCAAAAGAAAGCAGAGAGACCTCTGATGACAAAAAAAGACAATTGAACTCCTAACCCGTACATTTTCCCGAACTAATCCAGCTTAATTCCTACTCATAAAAGTAGACTCTTTTTACGCGTTGCGAAATATTTGTTAAAATTTCATAAGGAATAGTGCCGATTTGCGCTGCAAGTGCCTCAATACGCTGCTGCTCGTTAAAAACGATCACTTCGTCACCTTCCTTCACGTCAATACCACTAACATCAAGCATACACATATCCATGGTGATGTTACCAACGGTGGGTACAAGTGCGCCTTTTACAAGCATTTTTCCTGCGCCATTGCCAAACGCCCGCAAATAACCATCGGCATAACCAATCCGTACGGTGGCTATTTTTCCGTTACCTGTTAGTTTACCACTTCTATTATAACTTATGGTATCGCCACCAGCAACTTTTTTTACCTGTGATATGCTCGTTTTTAAACTTGCTATCGGCTGCAGGCCGTTTTCCGATGCCGGTGTAGCGGCATCTATCCCGTAAAGACCAATGCCCAGCCTCACCATGTCATATTGCGCATTTGGCCACCTGATGATGCCCGAAGTATTGCAAAGGTGCTTAATCACCTTATAGCCTAAGGTTTTTTCTATCTGTTTAAACGCCTTTTCGAAATTCCGTATCTGGGTTTTGGTGAACCCATCGTGTTCTGCTGCATCACTTGCTACCAGGTGCGAAAATACCGACCTTACGTTCACATACCTGTTTTCCTCCAGCAGGTCGCAAAGGGTTTCAATTTCAAAATTCTCAAATCCGAGGCGATGCATGCCGGTGTCGATTTTTAGGTGGACAGGATAATCCAATACGTTTTGCTGCCGGGCATATTTAATGTAGTCGTCAAATAACCCAAAGCTATAGATCGATGGCTCCAGGTTGTACTCCGTTAGTTTATCAAAAGCAGAGGCTTCGGGGTTGAGCACCACCACCGGCAGGGTGATCCCTGTTTTCCGGAGCGCCACGCCTTCATCAATATAGGCAACCGCAAGGTAATCTACTTTATTATACTGTAGTATGTTGGCTACCTCGAAAGTGCCGCTGCCATACGAAAAAGCTTTTACCATAGCCATCACTTTTACGCCGGGCTTCAATTTGCTCCGGTAAAAATTAAGGTTGTTTACCAAAGCATTCAGGTTGATCTCCATTACCGTTTCGTGTGCTTTTTGCACCAGCGAACGGCTGATACTTTCAAACTCAAAACTACGCGAACCTTTTATCAGGATGGTTTCCTCTTTAAAATTGAGGGAGCGAAGGTGTTGTAGCATTGATGCTGTATCTGGATAAAAATGTTTTTCGGGTATGTCAAAATCATCCTGGTATTTGCTGAGCGCTTTGCCTACGCCAACAAATTTATCTACGTTTTTTGCCTTTATCATTCCGGCCACCTGCTTATAAAGCACATCCGGCTGCAAACCCGACTGAAATATATCCGACAGGATCAATGTTTTTTTGGTATGCTGATTTTGCTGGTTCAAAAAATTCAGGGCAATTTCCAGTGATTGTATATCTGAGTTATAGGAATCATCAATTACCGAGCAATCATTTATCCCGGTTTTCAATTCAAGGCGCATGCTTACCGGGCTAAGGTGCTCAATCCGCTTATCGGCTTCTACGGCAGTATAACCCATGGCCAGCATTACGGCCCAGCAAACGATGGCATTTTCCACCGAGGCTTCATCCATAAAGGGGATAAGGCATTCAATTTCCCTTCCATTATATTTTGCCCTTAAATAGGTATTCGATTTGATAATCGTTTCGCTGAATACGTACAGATCGGCTTGTTTAAACTTCGTGCTCCAGGTAAAACAATCTTTAACAGGGATATCATCTTTAAAACTGATCAGCTGGTCGTAATTATAAATCAGCAAACGGCAGTTTTCAAATAGCAGCAGCTTTTCCTTTACTTTTTCATCCCGGCTTTCAAAACCTTCGTCGTGAGCGGGCCCGATATGGGTTAATACGCCTATTGACGGTTTGATAATTTGCTCAAGCCTTGTCATCTCGTTGCGGGTGGAGATCCCGGCTTCAAAAATACCAAGGTTGTTTTTTTCGTTGATCTGCCAAACAGAAAGCGGCACCCCAATCTGCGAATTATAGCTTTTGGGGTTACGCACAATGTTTTTATCAGCACATAGCAACTGGTAAAGCCATTCCTTTACGATGGTTTTGCCATTGCTGCCGGTAATCCCGATCACTTCCAGGTTGAAACTATTGCGATGATGCGTTGCTAATGTTTGCAAAGCAGACAGCACATCGGGTACAATAAGGAAATTCGCCTCGGGCATTATCAGCTCCGGGCCTTGCTTTACTACAAAATTACGTACCCCTGCGGCATAAGCCTCTGCAATAAATTCATGTCCGTTGCGGCGACCGCTCAGCGCGAAAAACAGGCCTTCGGCGGCGTTGCTGATCCGGCGGCTGTCGGTTATAAGCGAGCTAATGTTATATTCTTTTACAATATTGCCCTCCGCATGGATGATCTGCTGAATTGCCGAAATAAGATACTGATTACTGGACATGGGTACGAATTTGCTTATATTTCTGCCAATAGAAGAATTTTTAACGAATTTTGGTTTTAATGGAACAGGCAAAACCGAAAATTATTTTGGACGAAAAGGCAGCATACGCAAAAGCGGAATATTTTTGTGCTTACCAGGAACGCGCCCAGCAAGAGGTAAGAGATAAATTGTATGAGTACGGCCTGCATCAAAACGCGGTTGAAAACATTATCAGTACGCTGATAACCGAAGGTTTTATCAACGAAGAACGCTTTGCCAAAGCCTACGCCCGTGGTAAATTTAACCAGAAAGGGTGGGGGAAGATCAAAATAAAGCAGGGGTTGAAATTTAAAAAAGTCCCCGATGTGCTGATCAAAAAAGCATTGCTGACCATCTCCGGCGACGATTATATCCAGATGTTGCAAAAGGTACTGGCCAAAAAAGCGGCCCTGATTACCGAAAAGAATGCGTATAAACGGAATTATAAGCTGCAGCAATACGCCATGAGCAGAGGTTTTGAAGCGGATTTGATAGCAGACGTGCTGAAGGAATTGGTTGATTGACCATCAACGGAAAAACTTATGAAGTTTTTTTAACTTCGTAAGTTTGTTATTTACAATAACTTAATCAACTCAATCTAACTTAATCAACCAATCAACCAACCCAAAAACAAAAAAAGTAAAATTATCCCTTGCAGAATATTCATTTCTGTCTATATTTGCACTCCGCTAAGCGAAAAAGAAATTTAAGCGTAGCAGAGTTCTTAAAATTGCGAAAGTAGCTCAGTTGGTAGAGCACGACCTTGCCAAGGTCGGGGTCGCGAGTTCGAATCTCGTCTTTCGCTCAAATCCCTTCCAAAAGAAGGGATTTATTGTTAAAAGGTTTAATTACCTGCTCGGGTGGTGGAACTGGTAGACACGCAGGACTTAAAATCCTGTGCCCGTCAAAGGCGTGCGGGTTCGATTCCCGCCCCGAGTACACATGGGATTTATAGACAAATCCGATGGAGGCTCCTCGATTTCGAGGAGCCTTTTTTCTTTGATTTTCAGGTAATTATGAGCGAAGCCCGGATTTATCGTGGGTGTTCGACACTGCCCATCTTTATATGTGAGAGGATGTTTGAACACCTCTCGAATTAAGGAATGCTGGTCTAAAATTTCAGCTTTTTCAAAGATGCCTGGAATGTCTGACAATACCGGCAATAACTCCAAAGCCTTCTTCCACCTTTCTTTTTGATCAGAATTTAATTTTTGAATTTCACTCACTAAAAACGCTCTATCACCTGCAAATTTTCCGAACCACTTTTTATATGTAGCAGGCTCAATTTCATCATTCATCATCTTTTCTTCCAGCCGTTCGATTTTTATTTCAAGTTCGGATAGCGCTCCTCGTTTTTCACCTATATCATCAGCAATGTGCTTCAAAGCCATCTCAATTGATTTCTTGCTGTTATCCTGAATATATTTAACTTGCTTCGCGCTGAAACTCAGTAAAGCCAAAACTTCGCCCCAATCCCGATGCAATTCTATTGCTGAAATATTCAAAGAATGATGTTTAGTACACCTGTAATACAAATAGTATTGTTTCTTCCCTTTGCTCCATCCGGTTGTCATGCTTAGTCCGCAAGTGCATTTTAATATACCCCTAAGTGGCACTTCTTCTTTTGCGCGCGATTTTGAGGGACGTTTATTGCCTAACATTTGCTGAACAAGCCAAAAATCTGCTTCGGTTATAATCCCTGTATGTTTACCTTTGACATACCGCTCCGGTGAGTTTTTATAGGCCGGAACTCTTATTAAGCCGGCATATACGCAATTGCTCAATATACGAACAATCGCACTATTGCCATTGACAGTAAAGCCCAAAGCCTTTACGTCCTTATGGATCACAAAAGACTGCTTCCCATCTAAATAATCAGCAAATATTTTTTTAACGATGTTGGATTTTTCTTCTTCAACTATAATAATGCCCTTACCATTTTCATCACGCGCATTTTTGTAACCAAATGGCGCAAAATTGACGAAGCGACCGCTTTCAACGGCGTGACGTACACCCATTTTAACCCTTTTCCTGATTCGAAATAGTTCTTCGTTTGCAACAAGGTACTTAAAAGCCCTCTGCATGAATACTGATGGGTCAGATGTGTCCAAATCCAGCGGCTCATTAGTCGCCAACACCTTGATACCGTATTTCTTCTGTAAACTGTCAATTTTGGTCAATGCTTCAGACAGATTTCTACTAAATCGGTCATGATCCATTACAACAAGATATTCAACCTGTCTTTTGTGTTTTTTTATAAAGTTTTCCAACGCAATGTAATTGGGCCTGTCAAACGTATAACTGCTTTTACCATTATCTTGAAAAATTTCCAACACTTCAACCTGATTGCGGGCACAATAATCCCTAATACTCTTTTCCTGGTACTCCAAAGAATATTGGGATTGATCTTTTATGCTCAATCGTATATAACCAATTGCACTCATAATATCTCCTTTAAAATGATTTTAACCACGATTTCTACTACTAAATTTAGCATTTTTTCTTCACTTCCAGCATAAATTGAGGGTTTTTTTGAATACTTTTTATCTATATCGCCACCCTTTTCTAATAGGCAGTCTGCGTTTGGAACGGACTTCCTTTTTAACTTTCGCTTACCTTTTATTGTATCCATTTCTGCACCTTTTGAATACAATTCTATTTTAACATAGAAATGATATTACAAGAAACAGCAGTACTACTCACTTTAATTCACTAAAAAGCACCATAAAAATGCCGTAGTAATTATTGGTATTTTTGACCATCATTTAAATTACATGCAATTTCCCAAAAGTGTTATTAGGAATCCAGTACGAATGGGCATACTATTAGAGTTTCATGCCGCATTTCCAGGCGAAACACCGTTATCGGTTGAAGAATATTTAAAGGGCGGCAGCAGGGATACAATTTTAAATGTTGCTGCATTCCTTTTGGGT
>Ga0206955_1041_pt1 | contig 35471 bp, 31 predicted proteins | sample Alteio_BWOrgHeat_34_FD_153247 | JGI IMG/M metagenome (GOLD analysis project Ga0206955, IMG submission 153247) | Enriched cells from forest soil in Barre Woods Harvard Forest LTER site, Petersham, Massachusetts, United States -... | ecosystem: Environmental > Terrestrial > Soil > Temperate forest >...
GGGGTGAGTCCACCCGGCGGACATTACCGCAAATTGCATAACAACTATGCCGCCTCCTTCCCAAAAACCACCCCATCCAAACTCCACTTGTCCCATTCCCCCGGCGCCACCAAAATAAAGATCAGCAAAACCGCTCTCGGGATCACATGCTGCAAATCCCAGATCGGCTCCAGCAGGCCATGACCGAGGGAAACCACCAGCAGATCAACCCCCAGCAGGTATAAGGCATATTTGCGGAAAAGGCCTATGATGAGCAAAAAACCGCAGATCATCTCCACATACGAAGTATAATAAGCCGTGCCCCATATTAACCATTTGGGCAGAAAGGTTTTTTCAAAATCCTTAAAAAACATACCGTACACTTTGGGCACCGTATAGGTGAATATTTTGCCATAGCCCTGCATTAAAAAGATAATGCCGAGCAACGCCCTGGCAAACAGCAGCGCCGCAGCACGAGATGTTTTATCATTCATGGTGGTTTTTTAGGTTTTTGGAATTAAATGTAGGGAAATGGATTGGTGAATCAAAGTTGGGGGTACATCAAAGGGTAACAGCCGATAGGTATCCTGTTATATTCCTGAATTTCCCACCTCCCCCTTTCCAAATCCCCCTAAAACTTCCGACATTTACCCTAATGATCGACCAACCCTTCATCTACCTGGAGTTTCTGCGGAAAACCTGCCTGCCATGGCCGGGTGTTACGGAGAAGCTGTGTTATGGTACGCCGGGTTTTTATGTCAATAAAAAACTGTTCGCCCGGATGAAAGAGGATGGCGAAACGCTGGTGGTGCAATCCATCATCCGCGAAAAATGGATGCTGAAGGACCCGCTCACCTATTTTATTACCGACCATTACCTCAATTATGATTATATGCTGGTGAACCTGCAAAGGGTTGCGCCGGAGGAGTTGACCGAACTGGTACAAACTGCCTGGTATAACCGCGCCCCACGCAAACTGCAGCAGCAATACGAAGAAAACAACCATGAATAAACTCATCACTTCTACCCAAAACGCCCACCATTACACCTGGGGCAACCAATGCGACGGCTGGCATCTGCTGCGTTCCGACAGCCTTGCCGTGATACAGGAACGGATGCCCCCCGGCACTGCCGAACAAACGCATTACCACGAGCGCGCCCAGCAGGTGTTTTACATTCTGCAGGGAACCGCCACTTTTGAGGTGGAAGACGAAACAGTAACCGTACAACAGGGGCAATCCATCCACATCACCCCAAAAATCCGTCATCGCATCCTTAACAACAGCAGCAGCGAGATCCATTTCCTGGTGATCTCGGAACCAAAATCGCATGGGGATAGAGTGAATGTGTAAAATAAAACATTTTAACCCTCTTTACCGCTTGCGGTAGAGCTGGTGGACGAGCCTGCCTGCCGGCAGGCAGGCGTAGCGATGTCCGGGTGAGTCCACGGCGCGCGTTTATTACCGCAATTGCCTCACAACCTTGCCGATCCCCCTAAATAATTTCTATAAAAAAACCGATCCGCCTAATACCTTGTTCATGTATCTTTACCGCAATGTCAGTTATACCTTTTTTGCAGGCCATTTCCGTTACCAAAACTTACCCGGGCTCAAAGGCGCCGGTAGTAAAAACTACCGATCTTACCATAACCCAGGGGAAGATCACCGCCATTATTGGTGAAAGCGGAAGCGGAAAAAGTACTTTGTTAAAAATGTTATATGGTTTGCTGTCCCCTGATACCGGCGAAGTACGTTTTAAAGGTGAACGTGTTTGGGGGCCGAATGAAAAATTGATACCCGGCCATGACGCTATGAAAATGGTTGCCCAGCAAACCGATGATCTGAATCTTTATGCCAAAGTATGGGACAACATAGCCATTATGCTGCCCAGTACCGATTTAAAAGCTAAAAAGGAAAAGACCGAAAGCATCCTGAAACAATTAAAAATGACTGCGCTGGCAGATAAACAGGTGGCAAGTTTAAGCGGCGGCGAAAAACAACGTTTAGCTATTGCAAGGGCCATTATTGTAAACCCGGAAATATTGCTGCTGGATGAACCATTTAACCAGGTAGATACCTCTTTCAGGGAAGGTTTGCAGCACGATATCAGGCAAATTGTGAAAGATACGGGCTTAACGGTAATTATCGTATCGCATGATCCGGCTGAAGTGCTTTCCATGGCGGATGAACTGCTGGTGCTAAAGGATGGGGAGATAATTGAAAGTGGCGACCCCAAAAGTATGTATCAAAACCCGGCGAACCTTTATACTGCCCGGCTGCTTACCAATTGCACTGTTTTAACCCGCGAAGAAGCTAAAACCTGCGGCTTAAAAACTAAGGCAGACCATATAGTGATCTATCCTGAATGGATTGAAACTGTTAAAACCTGGACCAGCAACAACTGGGAAATAAAGCAGGTGCTGTTTAAAGGTTGTTATGAGGACCTGTTACTGGAACGCAAAGGCATTACCATCCGCGTACTAAATGACCAGTTTGGCAAATACGCCGAGGGCACCAGGATCAACCTGAAGCTGAATAAGTGGCTGGAATATTGATATTTCCTATCCCTTCTTTTCCAGCACCAATACCACCTTGTTAAAATCTGACGAGGCATTAATAATCTTCCTGAACTGTTCAAACTGGTTCATCGGGTAAAGGGTACGCCTGTATTGCTCCATAATGTGCACAGAAAGTATGTTCCCTTTGATCACATAATCGGTAACAAAGCCCATCGTTAATACGCCATTTTCTTTATAGGTTTCATCAATCTTTAAGTCGCCGGGGTTGCTGATGGTATATCCCTTCGGGATTACAAATTCTATCTTTCTTTCCTCAATATGGGCAAAATCCATATCAATGGGTTCCTGCCGGGGCTTTTCCTGGTACATTTCAACCTGCGGACCGATGGCCATTCCTATTTTCAGCAGCAATTTATTACCGGCGCTTTCAATCAATTCGCCTGATTTGGTTACCGTATGCAAAACCAACGGCACGTTAGGCCCTGCACTTTCAAAGTCCTGGTTTGTTATTTCCGAAGAAATCAGATTTTCGGAACTTGAAACAGATTTGGTTAATTCTTTAACGATCTTTCTTTTTTGTTCGTCGTTCGAAAAATTAAAGGCATCCCTCAAATTTACAGCGGCATACCCTGCGTAGATCTGCCTGGCATCAATGGTAAGCGAATCAGAACTGCTGTTGAGTTCTAACCTGGTTTCGATATTTTCGAAGGTTTTCGTATAATCCTCCAGAGAGATATCTTTTATTTCGGCAATGGCGGTTGAAAAACTGCCGAGTGAAGTGCTTTTGCAAAAAAGCCCGTTGGTGTTGCCCCATGCCGGGAAGATCCAGGGATACCGGTAATCGGGCCTTGTTGGCGCCAGAAATTTGTTTTCAGCCGGGAAATAAAACAAAGGGTTTTCGCAATTATTCCAGTTTTCAAACTCCTTGTCAATAATATAGGTGTTCCTGTTTCCGGTTAGTACAAACTGAAATTTTATACCCAGGTCCTTAAATATCAAACTGTACAAACGCAATGTGCCTATGGTGCCGCCTATTTTATTCTGCAATACGGTTTCCAGTTTGTTGCCATCCTCGCTGCTCAGTTCTTCGTTATAGGCAAAATTCTTTTTTACGTAATTTTCAACTGCTGCTATTTTAGTTACTTCGTCCGCAAGCTTGTCCCAGCCGTTACTGTTTACCAGCTCGGCAACCTTGCCTGTTTCTTTGTCGGTATATAAAGTATAAAGGCTAAATACTCGTTTGGCCAGTTCGTTCCACGTAAAAAGCCGCTCGCCGTTACGTGTTGCATCATTATAGGATAGTTTAAATTCCACACGCATTAAATTGGCATCATATGATGCGTATTTTTCCTCTTCAACACCACCGGTTGCTTTAAGGTTTACCTGCGCTATCCGCTTATCATTGATCACGGTATCAGATGCTGCTGCCGAAAAATTATAGGGCTTTATTTCAAACTTTAAACGTTTTGGCGCTATGATCTGAAATTTGGATTCCAGCACAGGAAAAATCGACTGTAATACCTCACGCCCAAAAAAAGTGGTCGGTTTTTTATAGGTATAAAAATATTCAACCTCGCAGCCCTTTTCCAGCCCTTCCATAGCGAAAATCTTGTATACATTGCCATCCTCTTCTTTCAGGTCTTTAATATTGCTTTTGTCAAGCTCGATGATTTTTCCGCCGGGAAGCAGGGTGCGGGCCTTTATATCCACAATATCCGAGTTCTCGCTAATACCCAGGTATATTTTATTAAAATCTTCTATCCCCCTGTCGTCATTTATATGAATGATTTTATGGATGGTATAATATTCACCCACCTCGTCCTTTGGCTGGTCCGCAAACTCCACCTTTCGGCTATCAAAAATAATAACCGCCGATTCTTTACTATATTTATTATCCAGCGCATTAATTTTTGGTTTATCCGACCAGCTTTCTTTTTCGATGTTGGGGGCCTGTGCAAATAAATATTGACCAGACAGCAGCGCTATTATCAGGGGAAGGAATTGTTTTTTCATTTATTCAATTTTTTGTAAGGCTTAAAGTTTCTTTATATAAAGGGAAAAGGTTTTGCAGCACTTTGTTCCATGCTTCAAATTCATCGCTTGTTAGCGTCAGGTCGTCATTGTCAAATTCCTGCGTCAAAATAACCCAGTTTCCTTTTTGCTGGTATTGGAGGTCAAATCCCCAAACTTTGTTATGATATGATTTTCCCTGCGGCAGGTAACTTACCGAATAGCCGTCGGGGACTTTTAACATAACGACATATTTCTTTACAGATTTGAAGCTATTTTCAACCGGCACTTTTCTTTTGGGGTAATCTATCTCTTCGTTCGCAAAAAATTTAAAAAGGTTCAGGTTCAGGTAGTAGTCTTTGCCTATTTTTTTGGCATAGTCGGGCAGGGTAAATTCGCCTGTTAACGAAATTTCATCCCATACAGGTTTCCTTTCGACGCTGAAGGTATCTAACTGAAACTTATTTGAGCCCCGGCTAAACTCGTTCTTCATGTCTTCCTTAATGTTTCTGCTATTCCAGTACATCAGGTTTCCGTACATTTCCATCGCCGGATAGCCCCTGAGTGTTTTCTTGATTTTGCCTTTTATGCTATTTGGCATCAGCTCCAGCCAGGTTGTATCGGCAATTACATTTTTGCTTTTGTCAATCACTGGCACCTTCAGGATCTTGTATTCTTTATCGTTTACAGCGATCATGGCCTCTTTATCCTGTATGCCTGCAGGGGTTAGCCCAAAAACGCAGGTAGGGTCGGTGCCATCCAAAAAAATGTATTTCCCATCAAGGTTAACAGTACAGATCATGTGGTTGCTTACGATAGGTAAAGGCTCCTGGCTGAATTTGTAGGGAAGGTCGCGGGTGCCTATCCATGTAAAATAAGCAGTTACGCCGGCCGCATTGTTCATTTCGGTTAAAATGCTGGCCATATCCTTGCAATCCCCAAAACGCCTGCTGCAAACCAGGTTTGCCTCACGCGGTACAAAACCACCCATTCCATCCTCAAATGCTACATACTTTATATTTTGTTGTACCCAGCGGTAAATTTTCCTGGCTTTGCTTTCGGGGCTGGTTAACCCTGTTGTCAGCGAATCAACAATATGTTTAAGCTCGGGACTGATGCTTTGATTTACCGATTTGATATAACTGTAATTGAGCCGGTACAAATCGTCCGCGTTGGATAAGTAGGGAACTGTATTACCCTTGTCATCCTTATAATTGGCGATATAAAACAAAATGTGTGGTGAATACCAGGCAAAGCCGGGCGCATCCGGGTACCTCTTATCAGCCGGACAATTTTTATAGAGGAAAGTATAAATATTGTTATGGTGCTTGCTTTCCACGTTCACTGATACGTTGCTGGTATCCTGGCCTATCAGGTGGTATTTTAAAGAAATGTCTTTTGAAACGGTAATTTTTAGTTCGCTGTTCACCACGGGCATATAATCAGTGAAATAAAAAGGCGACAGCAGGTGCGGGTCCGTATTGTTCCACGAAACTTCCAGGTTTCCGATGGCGCCGGGTTCTATGGCCGGAAAATTGAAGCTTGTTTCTTTAACATCGTCATAAAAAACAAAGCTCTCTTTATCGGTGCCCGTTTTAAACTCGCTTACCTTTAGTTTCTTATTGTCGGGCGTTAGTGTATAGGCGTCATAAGATACCAGTTGCTGAAAGTCGCTGTGCGAAAAACCATATTTGCCCATAAAGGTGGCGGCTGTGCCCAGCAGGTATTCTATTTGCTGCTGTTCGTGGCTTTCTACATAAGGCTGCCCGTTCTTCAGGTCGATATTATATTCAAGCGTTCTGTTTAACATTACTGCCTTTTCATCAGGGAATTGCTTCCTGATGGTCTCAAAACTTTGGGCACTTAAAACATTTGAAACCGCAGCCAGGCCTACAAATGCCGAAAGGAATATGGTTAGGGGTTTTTTATTTTTCATTTTTTGAAGATATTAGTGTACCGTCCCGGTAGATCATCGTTTTCACCAACTTGCCATTTTCGTAATACTTAGCCGGGCCATCACTAATCCCCACATCGTATGCTTTTTCCAATTTTAACATTCCTTTTTCATCAAATTCGCTGCAAACGCCGTTGGCGTTGTCAATTTTATACTGATATATTGACTTTGTTTTTCCATCCTTATAAAATTCTTTCGATAATCCTATCGATATGCCGTATGATGCCGTATCCTGCAACATAACCTGTCCATTATCAAAATATGCTACGTCGAGTCCTGTTTTTTTGCCGTCGTTGTATACACATTCTCTTGATAATTTACCGTTTGGATAATAGGATTTCATTACCCCATTGCCGCTGGTAAGCGGGATTTGAGGAAGCAGATTGCCGTCTTTCCCCAAATAGGAAAAAGATTTAGCCTTGTCTCCTTCAAAAAGTACCTCGTAAGCCAGTGTACCGTCGGGGTCATATTTTTGTTCCGGGCCTTCAATCAGGTCATCTTTGTAAACTGAAACACGGTCCTTGCTGCCATTAGGTAAGTAAATTGTTTTCACGCCGTTCATAGCATCATTTACATATTCGGTTGTGCTGGCTAATTTACCATCCTCGTCATAAGCTTTCCACAGGCCTGTTTTGTTGCCGTTTTTATACAGGCCTTCTGATTTTTTTAGCCCTCCATAATAATAATTCACAAACGAGCTGTCGCGGGCTCCTTTTTTATAAAAGTAACTGCTTTCTAAACTGCCATCAAAATAATAGGTTTTATATGATCCATCCAAGCCGCCGTTAACATAATTGCCTTGTTCCATTGTTTTCCCGCCAGGGTAAACCAACGTGTATTTGCCCGAAGATTTTGGAAATGAGTCAATAGCCATAACGTTTCCGGCTTCATCAAATTGTGTTATTCTTTCCAGCCAGCCGGTTTTATATTTTTCTTCGGAGTATTTTTTTCCATCAGGATGAAAAGCTTCTTTATAGCCATCCAAGTCGCCATCCAGGTAATAGGAACGTGTGGTCAATCTTCCTGATTCATCGTAAAACCGCCATTCCCCCTGCCATTCATCGGCCACAAACCATCCGGTAATTTCAGGCTCTCCATTAAAATAAAATTCCGAATACAGTCCATCTTCCTTGCCATCGGTCATGTTTACTTCGGATTTTTCCTTTCCGTTTAAATAGTAGGATATGGACATGCCATTCTCCTTTCCGTTTTTATAATAATTTATTTCTTCAATCTTCCCCGAAGGGTAAAATGAAGTGTCGGGCCCATCAAGGTCGCCCTTTTTATTATAATATAAATGCGCCTTTTTATGACCATCAGGCGTGTAGGTAATAATATTAAATATATCGTCAATTTTTTCTTCAGTACTTAGTTGAGCGCCTGATTTATCAAAGTATTTTGCCGATTTGATGATGCCATTATCGTAAATATACCTGGCAAAAACTTTCCCGTCTTTATCCAGCATGTCCGATTCGCCATTTATTTTCCCCTTTTTGTTGGGATAACTGTTTGATAGCTGCCCGCTTTCATAATATTCTTCATGGATACCATCTTCAAGATCGTTGATGTAGTTGCGTTTTTCCTGCAATTTACCATCATCAAAGTAATACTTCCATTCGCCTTCAGCGTTATCTTTTATATTTTGTCCTTCGGTCGCAATGGTGCCGTTTTCATGATATAATTTGTAAGGGCCTTCAGTTTTACCATTGCTGTATTGCGTGATCTCTTTGACGGCCCCGCTTTTAAAATAGGCTTTTGATGTGCCGTTAACTGCCCCGTTAATATAATTATCTACTGATTGGAGGTTGCCGTTGAAGTAATATGCTTTTACTTCGCCGTCCTTCTTTCCCGCTTTGTAGTTAGTAACAGACCGGGTATTACCGGCATAATAATAAGTAGTAATCAGGCCGTCAGGCTGCCCGTTTGTGTAGTTTTCAATGGATGATGGATTGCCATTTTCAAAATAATATTGCTGCAAACCATCCAGTTTGCCGTTTTTAGAAAATTCCCTCGCTTTCAACTTTCCCGAACGGAAATATCCTGTCCATTCCCCTTCACGCTCGCCATTTTTATTGAAATTGCCTTTACTTTTAATATTACCTGCCGGGTAGTATAACTCCCAATACCCGTTAAGCGTTTTTCCGTTATTTACCAATATTCCCTTTCCCAGTATTTCGCCATTTTCAAAATAATACCGGCTGTTAACGGTATCCCTGTCCTTATTAATCAATACCCTGGTTGCCCGTATCGTATTAAAATAATCTGCCGCATCGTCTGTGAAGGTTTCCAGCGTCTTTTTGTTTTTTCGGTTGTAATCCTCAATGGCGGTAATTTTTACATTCGAAAAAATATGATATATAAACGGTTCAAACTTTCCCTCGTTAAACACTTTTTTATAATAAGGCATATAATATTGCATCCAGAAATCATTATCGCTATCCTTAAAATCAATCTTTTCAAATACCGCCTGTATCTGCCTGCATATGGGGTCATCAAGCGTAGTTATGGGCTTATAGGCGTTGTCAAGTGCGATCCTGGACAGCAATATATCCTCCACCTCCTGGTAATTTTCAGTTGGGGCCGCTGTTCTCTTGTTTTTAAACTCAAGGATATCGTCGCTGCTTTTTGAAATATGACTAAGCAAATTGATGGAGTTCTGCCAATATTTGCCCTCGGGATTTACCAAAAGATAACCGATCAAACTAAGAAAAGACGGGATGATCTTGCCCTGTTTTAAAGCCACCACGCCCAATTGGAAATGGGCGCTGTACATATAAGGATTAATGAGCAGTGTTTTCTGAAACCAATGCTCGGCCTCGTCATATTTATTTAAATCAAGAAAAACAACCCCTTTATTATAATAGAACAACGAATAGCCGGGGTAACGGGCAATAGCCGCATCGAAAACCTGTACCGCCTTATCCCGTTGCCCCATGTCGTTCAGTGTATTACCGTAAGTGTTGTAAAGCAATGCCTCATATTCTCTTTGTTCTTTAAGCGCCAGGCCTTCCTGGCAATATTTGATCGCCTGGCTGTATTGGCTGTCAGCTTCGCAGTTGATCGCTTTTTCGTAAATGGACCACACATAATTGGTATCGCTCCGGTTTACTTTATTTAGTTCGATGAGGGCGCTTTTGTATTTGCCCGAATCGTAAAGCGCAGCGCTGTGTTTGATCACTTCCCCCGAATTGATCAGTTCGATCTTTTGTGCGGAGGCGGTTTCGGAAAATGTGATGGTAATAAGTAAAAATAATATCAGGTATTTCATGCAATTAGTAAAAAGCTTTATGCTACCTGTGAAATTAAATGTTTTTTCCAATAAATGAAAAATAGAACCCACATTTACTTTTAATGTTGGCAGTTGTGGCTGCAATGGTTTACTATACTGCTTCAAAAGGCATTTATTTAGCCTGTTATCCATTTGCTTTTGGGCAGGTAGGATAAGGTTTTAATAATGAGATAGGTAATGACAAAGGCGCACAAGCCAATAATCGGAATTTTAATGGCTGAATTGCTTAAGGGGCCGGCCAATGCAGAATGCACTGCATTTAAAACAATAATATGGGCCAGGTAAATGCCGTAGCTTTTTGCCGCCATATCGGCCAATAACCTAACGAAGAATGAACTGGTGTTTTTTAACTGAATATTTTTAAAAATGAGGAACAATCCGGCTGCCATCATCGCAATGTTAATAGTATCAAAGCCCCATGAAAGGATGAGGTTGTTTACAAGCTCTTCGGTTTCCAGGCGTGTCAAAAACACATAAGTTGTTATCCCATAACCAATAAGTATAAGGGCAGCACCGGCAATATAATTCCAGCGCCGGGGCTCCATATGGAAACGTTTGATGTAATTGGCTAATACCACGTAACCCAAAAAACCCGAGAAGTAATACAGCATGGGTGTATGGTTCCAGAAAGCTTCGCCCCAGATTTCGGGAAAGATTAAATGAAAATAGGGTATGATAAGCGAAACGGTCCATAATGCCAGGTAAAACTCCATGCTTTTGCGGCTGGCAGTTTGTATCCATGGCGACAGGATGGGCGCAAACAGGTAAATACCAATCAGCATATAAACAAACCAAAGGTGACCTACCTTTGCCCCATAATTTACCGGGATCTGGATGATATTGATTATGGCAGCATTTAAACTGGTATAGCCGCGCAAATAAGCATAAAGAGCATAAAATATGCACCACAAAACAAAGGGAATTGCCACCCTGCTCAAACGCTTTTTAAAAAAAGCCGCCGTATCCTTTACCGGGAAAAGGAAATACCCCGAGAGCATTACGAACAACGGAACTGATGCAATACACAATGAATTAAACCATCCGCCACGATGGGCGTCGGCGGTATTTAAAACGGTTTCGCCAGCACCAATATAGTAGAACTCCCCGGCATGCGCCTGGATCACCATATAACAAGCCAGTACCCTTAAAATATCCAGGCCGTAATTACGACCGGGTGTTATTGCAGTCATTGAGATTTATAATACTGCAAGTTATTAATTTTTCTATTAAATAAACTTTTAAAGAAAGTTATTCTGCCAGTTAATATACCATTATTTCATCCGCTAAAAGCAAGGCTTTGTCACTCAGCTAAGCTCTATCCAAACCGGCCCATGGTCACTTGACTTCTCCCAACCCCGTACATTACGGTCGACGCCCCCGGCGACCAGCCGTGATTCAAGCTGGGGGCTTAACAAAAAATGGTCGATACGTAAACCTGCATTGCGCCCATAGGCGTCGCGGAAATAGTCCCAAAACGTATAAATCACTTCATCGGGATATAATTTTCTGATAGCGTCTGTCCAACCCTGGTCGATCAGCTTTTTGAATGCAGCACGCGTTTCGGGGCGAAAAAGGGCATCATCCACCCACCGTTCCGGTTTATAAACATCCAGTTCAGTGGGCATAACATTATAATCGCCGGTTAGTACTGCTGGCTTGCCGGAGGCAAGCAGGTCCGCCGCATGAAGGGCTAGTCTTTCAAACCAGCGCAGTTTATAATCAAATTTAGGGCCGGGGGCTGGGTTGCCGTTTGGTAAATACAGGCAGCCAATGGTAATACCATTTACAATAGCTTCAATATACCGGCTATGTTCATCCTCCGGGTCGCCGGGGAGCGCCCGCCTTACTTCGGTAATATCAGCGTTTCGCGCCAGTATAGCTACGCCGTTCCAGCTTTTTTGTCCATGCCATAATGCATTATATCCCGCATCATTAAAAGCCTTTTGGGGGAAGTTGTCTTGCGGAGCCTTTAACTCCTGCAGGCAAACCACATCGGGCGCGGTCTCATTCAGCCAGCGCAGCACTACCGGGAGCCTGGCATTTACACTATTTACATTATAGGTGGCTATTTTCATACTATCAGCAGCTTGGTATGGGCTAATATAGGTATTTTAGGGAATAGGTAAGGAAAATAGAAGATCTGGCGAAATAGGAAAAAGCCGAATTATCAATTCGCACAATCACGGCGTTACCTGCCGGGGGCAGTCATTCTATGAATTTTAAATAAAAGAGCCCTCCAATTTCAGTTGGGGGCTCCGATGTGCAAGGTTGGTTTTATCAGATAAAGATTAGCGTAATTTAAATTCCGCCGGAGCATCCGGTAGTTCTTCTAAATCAAGTTCCAAACAGGTTTTACCATTGTCCATATCTGCGCCAACGGTAAACGCGCCATAAACTTTTCTGAGCTCCAAAACTGCTTTTCCATCGCGAACTGCGATAATAGGGTTAGGGTTTAAAAACGTAGGATGTAAATGGAAGTTTACCACACCCGTGAGCGGCTTAGCGGTATCGGTGCTTTCAATCAATATCGATACCTGGAAGAACCCGGCAATTTTAGTTTCTTTTACAACGGCTGTCATTTTTCGATCATTCCGTTCTGCTTTGCCACCCCATTTATTTTTTTGCGGATCATCCGTTTTAAGTCCGGAACCTTTCGACACGGCAGCTTTTATTTCATCAGTTTTAGCTGGTGGCTTTACGCCGCCTGGCCCGGTTGACGTTGCCTGCAAGGTATTGGTTTGCTGCATTAAATTATTAACATTTTGCTGTAGGTTTTGAAGCGTAACGCTTACGCCAGTGGGTGTGATGCTAAACGTTTGTAACCTTGGCAGCAACAGCATCACAATAAGACACCCAAGTGCCAGCATAAAAAACGATAGCGCCTGCGAATAGCCATCTTTTATACCGGAATAGTTGGGCATTTGGATGGTCCCCGTTCTAGTTGTGGCAGAGTTGAGCGCTTTATCGGTATAAGTTACCGATTCCTTGTACATTATTTCTGATTTTACCATCAACCTGATGCCGACGTAGACAAGGCCAGCGAATACAACGAACAGAATAAAATTAAACAGCATGTTGCTTTTGCCTGAATCTTCCATATTAAATTGTATTAAAATTGTCCGTCAAAAATTTTAATTGGTCGCGGGTGTTTTGGATTTGCTCCCTAACCAATCGAAATTGGAAGTGATGTTAAGGAAGCCAAAAAATTTGCCCGCCTTGGGATCATACTTAATATCAAAAGGGATCCACAGATCATCGGTTATCCTGAACCGCAAAACCCCGTCGCCGGTAAATTTGCTTTTTGTTTCACCGGGAAGTGTACCTGCTAAAACATTGTTGTAGGTTAAAGCCGGTTTAAATTCAATATAAGACTTTTGCGTGTCCTTGTTTTTGTAAATGATCCAGTTGATGCCGGCCGAACCCGACAGCACATTCCGGCTGTACGACTGGCTCATGGCGGTGGTATCATAGATATCAAGGTTGCCTTTAACATCCAGCTCAAGACCCATAGAAGTGTTATTTCTGGTGATGCCTTTCAGGTATTCGGTGTTGAGGTTTACTTTTGAAAAAGTATTCAACTGGTTTAATGACACCTTGCCGCCGATCGTCCACAGGGAGGTTTGGCTCATTAATCCAGATATTGTATTGTAAATATCTTTCAGCGAGTCAAGCAAATTCAGCGCTTTAAAGTTTTTGATCTTTGAAAATTGCTTTTCATTTTTTATTGAATCGATGATGTCGATAAATCGTTTACCGACACTATCTAATTTTGGCCTTGGATGATGAATGTCATGATAGATGTAATCAAGGGCATTGTTATAGTTTTGCTTCTTAGCTTCTTTATGATAGGCTTCCAGTGCATATTTATATAGATGATTAGCTAATTTTAAAGTGGAATCTAATATTTTTCCATTGGATCTGAAATCGAAAACGCTTTTATCCCGGTTGTTAATAATCGCGTATTTAACAGAAAGTGTTGCGCTTTTAAATTTGTTCGTCGAATCTAATCCAATATCAATGCCCAGCGTCATATTCCTTAAAAAGGTGTGCTTATTATAGTTCGTATCAATCCATAAGGATGTGTCAGTTTTAGCTTTTATAGCGAACAGTGATGAATTGAACTGGAAATGATGCCCATCGCTTAAATTTTGATAAGCCAGCTTAAAAAAACTGGATAGCACCTCCTGGCTGGTTCCGGATTTTAGATCTGCAGCAGTTCTGACAATCTGTTTGGTAGAATCCGCTTTAGCTGTTTTCTGTTTGGCTGTATCAATTGTGGGTGATTTTTTTTTGACTGTATCCGAAATCGAGAATTTTGCCTTGCGAAATGAATTAAATGCTTTGCCGGCAAATAAGAAGTTAAAACAGAAGCATAGTATTATGATCAGGTATATTTTTTTCATGGTACAATATTTTAAATGGTTAATCTGAAATTCCCCTGATCCATGCCTGCCGCAAGTGCGTTATTTCCAAGTTGGGTGCCTGTTTCATCAGTGATGACAATAGACCCGCCGTTTCCTGTGACTGTATTGTAGGTAAAAGAGTAATCGCCAGGGTCTAAATTATAATCCTGTGATGAACTGCTGGTTGGGTCCCACTCGCTATAAGTGGTTGGGATTACATTAATGTACCCATGGCCCCACTCATTAAAATTTACGCTGATTGTGATCTTTTTCATGTTTGATTTTCTTTAAGGTTAATAGTTGAGATTTTTTTGTAATAGTTTAGTTGCCAGTAATTTCAGGTAAAGTTATTGGCATAAGACACACTGGTCAACTGTGGAAATTCGCAGTTTCGGATATTTTATTATATTTGTTTAAAACCTAGTCTTTATGCCTGAGCCCGGAGAATTTTCTAAATCAATGATTACTAATACCCCTGCTGATCTGCACAGTAAAGAGGCGGTATTTTATAAACAAACTATCCAGCTATTTCCGGAAGAAGCCATTTATATTTACTCATTTAAAGAAAACCGAATGATTTATGCTGATGGGTGGGAAGATATATTAGGATACCGGGATGATGAGATCAATATGCTTACCATCGTAAGTATCACATCTCCTGAATATGCTCCATTTTCAAATGAACTCAATGATAAAGCACTAAGGTTTATTCTGAATAAGAACGAAGAGCTCGAAAAATATAGTTTTACTATCGAGATAAAAAAAATTCATAAAAACGGGAGCCATGTACCACTTATCGTCCGGGTGGGAGTATTCAAATCGGAAAACGGGCGGGTAACGGAAATAATAGGCCGAAATCAAATAAACCGGAGTATTAATTTAGGCAATATCATGCGTTATGCAGCCTACGGTCCGGAGAAATCGGAATTTGAAGAGGAGCTTAACAAACAGCTTTTTCAGCATTACGCAATTTCCAGAAAAGAAAAAGAAGCAATTGCCTTAGCTGCAAAGGGGTACTCATTGAAGGAGATCGCCTATCATTACCAGGTTTCACAGTCAGCAATTGAAAAAAGGATCATTCCTCTATATTCACGCTTCGGCGTAAAAAGCTTGTCGCATCTCATCAGTTTCGCTCACAAGAATCATATTTTACCGTAAAAAGCACTTATTTGTTTGGTGGCAGGTTAATGCTTAGTATCTTTTTGTCCTCCACGCCAATGCTTGTCAGCATGTTCGTCCAGTCGCTTAAGATTTGGTTATCAGGGTCTTCACTGCCCATTACCCAAATCACTTTTAACCTTTTTATCGCTTTTCGGTTAACTTCATTTTTTGAAAATGTATCGATATAACCTTTGAAAATGGCTGGGTTCACCAGGTCCTGTTTTATCGGATCGCCGGGATTAATATCATCAATCACCAGTATTTCACAATCCCGCCAGGTCCAAAAATTACCGCTGTCCTGCAATAATTGCTCTTTATCTTCAAAAAACATGGTATATAATTTTATCGCTGTGGTGTATATAGCCGACCGGTGTTTAATAGACAACTCGGTGGCGATACTAACGCTTAAACTTGTTTTGCCGCAACGTTTAGCGCCAAAAACAAATAAATGAAAATTTTCAGCTGAATTTAAAAATTCGACAACTGTTTTCTTATCCACATCGGCAATTTTAAGGTCCCATTGTGCCAACCGCAGCTGATAAGGATATTCTGGTATTTGCAGGTACATTTTCGTCAGGTACCAGTATTTGCTGGGATAGATCAGCAACAAAACAATACCCAGCAATATGCACAATTTAGGCTGCGTGTAAAAACAAAGCAAACTGGCTGAAAATGCACCAAACCAAAAGAAAGAAAGATCTGTAATGGTATCAAAAGCTATATTTTTCCAATCAGGTTGAAAGGTATAGCCGCTATCGGGCACAAACAAAAGTTTTGATTTTGTGCGTTTTTGAAATAGCAGCGGCCCTAAAAAGTTATAGGTTTCGAATATTAACCAGGCTGCTGAAATTATCAGCGCCGCGCAAAAGGAAGCACGTGCTGTGTCTTCTTTTTTGGCGAATGCCAGGAAAAGGATAAAAGTTGGAATAAACCCCAATGAAATATGTCCAAATTGATTGGCGAGCCAGGTATAAGTTAAGGTAACGCCTCTATAGGAATCCTTTCCTATTAAATCAGCTTTTATTTGTTTAAGTACTTGTTTTGCGGTGATAAGGCTCATAAATAATTTATTATGAGCTAAATATATTAATTAATTTCTTAAATGCATATCCCTGGTATTAAGAAGAGGCTAACATATACCACTAAGATCATTTGGTTCGATAACAGGGCTTGATATTGGCAGTTTAGGAAAATAAAAAAGGAACGAATGGAATGAATTTGTAGCGGAAACCTAAAACGAGAGGAATTTTCTCAAAGCGAAAATAGCTGCATTTTTTAACCACGTGGCAACCAATAAGTTAAAGCAATCGTAAATGTTATAAGTTGTAATATAATACCATAATTGTAACATTTTGGTTACGTAAGAATGCGGCCCGTTGCCCGTACTAAACTTAAAAGGCCAGTTTTACGTAATAAGGACGATAAAATATAACTTATAAGTTGAAAACGTTTAATTCGGTAAGGATCCCGCTGACATTTTTGATCATTGGTATTTGCTGGGCGCTGTTCAGTAACCCGATTATTACCTTATTTTACAGGCATTTAACACCTACAGAGCAGGACTCGTACAGGAGTTTGAATGATTTAGTTTTTGTGATCATTATAAGCTATGTGCTGTACGTTAAAATTAAAAATCAGCAACATAAAATAAGGAAATCAGAAGAAGAATACCGGCAACTATTTGAGTCGAATCCCAATCCCCTTTGGATATATAATGAAAAATTGCGGTTTGTTAAAGTAAACAACGCTGCTGTTGAAACATACGGGTATAACAGGCGAAAGTTTTTAAAAATGAACATTGAGGACATTCAGTCCGGGGTAGACAGTGAGCGGCTTAATAATTATTTGAATGAACACCAGGAAGAGTTTCGGTCGGCTGGCATACTGAGGCACGTAAAATCAACCGGAGAAACCTTTATTGTATCAATTGTTTCGTACCCTGTTTTATTTAATAACCAGCATTGTAACCTGGTAATGGCAACAGACATTACCGAGCTGATTGAGAAAGAAAGAAAACTGGAAGATGCTTACCAGAAAATTAAAACATCCAACGAGGTGCTTTTGCAGATAGCCTGGTCGAATTCGCATGAGTTGCGAAAGCCGCTTTGCTCGATCCTTAGTTTGGTTGCCTTATTGAAAGAAGCAAGTGAACAGGAAAGACAGGAATTTCTGCGCCTGCTGGAAATATCTTCAACTGAACTTGACGAGGTTTTACGGCAGAACAACCAAAAAGTTAATGAACTGGAAATGGTGGAAGGAGTGTAATTATTCTCCTTTACCACAGCTCTGCAGGCGATTTCATAACCGGTCATCTTTTCGGTTGATAACTCTCCTTATGGTTAAAATCAAACATCCTTGAAATCGTAAATCCTAACCGGTATTGCCCTCTCGAAAAATCCGACGACGTATTACTTAAATAATTAATTTCTGAAACCGCCCTTGAATTGGTTACGTTCAGGGTAAATACATGCCCGCCCGTTACCACCTGGAGGCCAAAACCAAGCGGGTCGCTAAATCCGTTCATGCCATTTCTGAAAGAAGAAAAGGGGTGGGCATAATCAACAACGATTCCCATTAATTTTGTCACTTTTAATCGTGCGGTTGCCGATATCGAAAAAAATTCCTCCTGGTTTCCGGGTGTGTTTGGAATTGGCAAATTATCCTGTACAATTGACGGCGTTATCTGCAAAGAAAAGTCATGCGAAAATTTTCGGGCAAAGATTGCCTGTCCAAAATATGAAAGCCGGTCGCCGAAACTGGAAAAGGTATTATAAGTCCGAACCCCTGTTTGCCCAACCAGTGTTATAGCAAGTGGCGAACTATCATCACTTGTTTGGTGTAATAAGGCGTATTTTAATTCAAGGTCAACTAATCCTCCAACTAAAGGTATGGTGCTTCTGCCAAAATCAATATTCAGGTTATTAGTTAATCCATATTCAAAACCGATATAAACATCGGCCACAGCGTCAATACCATAAAAATATTTCCCGCCACCCAGGTTACCGGCAAAATCGCCAAACCGGTGAATAACCAGGAAATTAAGGTTCTTCTTCTTAATGGTTTCGGTAGTTTGTGATAAAATGGCCCGTGAAGACTCGAAAATAACAACATTCTCTTTATTGTTACCATTCATTGAATTGAACAGCGAATCAGTGGGGCTGACTTTTTTTAACGAATCGGCTGTTTGTGCCTTTAACCCGGTACTTATTATAAGGAAGGTTATCAGTGTAATAAAGTTCTTCATATCTGAAATTTATTTTGATGGGTTGTTTTTGTAAGGGCTGTAGGTAGCCGAAACATTTATTTTGATATTCTCAGCAATGTGATAAAATAATATTTGAGGGATGTCAATATGATGATCGCCACATTTCACAATAAACTCTGATGTTATGGTTATAACGCCATTTTTTACTGTGAGGTTGCCCTGAATGGTTCTTGTTTTGGTGATATTATGTACCGTCAGTTCGCCTTTGGCGCTGACGGTGTAAGTTCCATCTTTGGTTACGTCAACAGGCTCCGGTATTTTCCCTTTAAATATTGCCCTCGGGTATTTATCACTCTCCATATAATCCGAATTAAAATGCTGCTGCATAAATGATTTGGCGAACTGAAATGAATTTATAGCGACGCTAAAGTCCAGTTCGCCGGTTGACGCGTTATAAACTGAGATCCCTGAAGATGTTTCTGCTTTGATGTCTTCAATCAGCGCGCCCGAAAAAAGAGATATTTTAGCATTCTTACAGACATAAAGGTTCTGCCCGGGCTGGGAGAAATTCAACCAGCTTAGTAAAATAGCAAGAGCATATTTCATTTTTTCAGAAAGCTGTCAAAAGAGTGATGAATCAGATATCTATAAAAATAGATAAAAAATATATGCTTTGAAAGACAAATAATTATCGGCTATGTTTTAGCGCAGCTCATTAATTTTAAATATTTGGAATCTTTAGTTTCTGTATTTGAAATGGCAAACCATAAAAACGCCCCCGGCAAATACCGGAGGCTTTGAATTTATAAACCAGTAATATATTAAATATTGTCGCTGGTAATCACGCTCCAGTCGTTGCTGCCGTGGCCTTTTTCAATCCATTTATCCATTTCGGCAGCTATTGCGGGGATCACCAGTAAATGTTTGCCGCCTTCCTCCGCAGACGACATCATTAGCCCGGCATCCTTGCGGGCCATACTCAACTCCCACGATGGGTTTTCAAAATCACCTTCCATCATTCTTTTCAGCCTGGCAGGCACCATGGCCCCGGGGTTCCAGGCGTTGAACAGGCCCAGCACATCATTTCCGGAGATCCCTTCAGCCTTTGCCAGTGCCAGCATATCTGATAGGCCGCCGGTAAGCGATATTAAAAACAGGTTCCCGGCTAGTTTCATGCCTGCCGCTTTGCCCTCTGTTTCACCCAGGTTGAGCAGCTTGCCTGTCATTTTTGAAAGTTCAGATTCCATTTTGGCTATTACCTGCTGATCGCCCGAAACCATCATGGTGCCGGTACTTTCCAGCGCATTTGGCGGGCCCATAAATACGGGTGCATGCAGGTAGGTGAAGCCGCGTGCTTTCCACGTTTTGGTGCGCTCAACAGCACCTTTTGCCGAAGTGGTGGTGTGATCGATAATATAAGCGTCCGCCTTTAAGCCGGGGGCTGCCTGTTCAAGTACGGCGTTAACCGCGGCATCATCCTTTACACAAATGTGAACAATATCAGCGCCGTTAACAGCATCAGCGGCGCTATCAAATGCTTTTGCGCCAAACGCTTCCAATGCTTTTGCACGACTGGCAGTACGGTTCCATACCTGTACCTCGTCGCCTTTTTTTATCATCGCCTTAACAAAATTGGAGCCTAAAAGCCCCATGCCCAAAAATGCTTTCATAAGTTTTATTTGTTTGGATAAAATTACAGACTTAACAATTAATAATGCCCTTCTATTTAAACATTGCCGGGTGTTTTAAATTGTAGCCGGTAAACTCCTGGTAAGCCTTTGCAAAGGCAAGCAGCTTTGCTTCGCCAAAATGTTTGCCAATAAAACTGATACTGGCCGGCATATTATTTTTCAGTATGCCATTGGGTAAGGTGACGGAGGGATTGCCTGTAAGATTGGTGATAGCCAGCTGATCGCCGGTTTCGGGTGGGGCGATGATCACATCATACTTATCCAAAAACGGATCCATCTGCGCCATGATCTGGTACCTGTAGCGGCAGGCATTCAGGTATTCTACCGCAGGCACAAAGCGTGAAGAGCGGAAGGTATTTGGCCAGCGGTCCTTGCCCTGTTGCACCATCAGGTCATCGCGGTTGGTACGGGTAAGTTCGTCAAAGGCGGCAGCGGATTCTACGCCGACAATTAACGACAGCGTTTCATCACCATGCAAATTGTCCGGGAGGGTAATGCCGGTTACTGTTGCGCCCATTTTCTCCAGTGTGGCCAGCGTTTGTTTTTCGGTACTGTTATCGGGCAGGGTGTCGATATAGTTTTTTACGTAAGCGATCTTTAGTTTTTTTATGTCGACGGAGCCTGTGTAGTTAAAGGCGAAATCGATAGCCGACGCATCCTTTTTATCGGTGCCATGGATATAATTAAACACAATAGCATCCTCTTCGGCCGAGCGGCAAATAGGGCCAACCTTATCCGATGTCCAGCAAAGGGCCATAGCGCCCGTGCGGGCTATGCTGCCATAAGTGGGCCGTAAACCGGTAACCCCGCAACGCATGGACGGATCTACAATGGAGCCATAGGTCTCGGTACCAATTGCAAATGGAACCAGCCCAGCAGCTGTGGCAGATGATGAGCCTGCCGAAGAACCGCCCGATCCCTTGTTGATATCCCATGGATTACGGGTCAAGCCGCCAAACCAAACATCATCTTCGGCCAGTTCGCCCAGAGATAGTTTAGCAACCAGCACTGCGCCCGCCGCCTGTAGTTTTCGGGCTACAAAGCACGTTTCATCAATAATTTGGTCTTTATAAGGCGGCGTGCCCCAGGTGGTGTGGGTGCCTTTTACCGAAAAAAGGTCTTTTATGCCGTAGGGGATACCATGCAGCGGGCCATGGTAAATGCCTTTGGCCAGGTCGGCATCGGCTTTTTTGGCCTGGGCTATGGCAATGGTATCTGTCAGCTCAATTACGCAATGCAGCACCGGGCCGTATTTCCTCAATCGGTCCAAATAAAAGCGGGTAAGCTTTTCGGAGCTGATCTTTTTATTTTTTATTAGGGATGCCAGTTGAGGGATACTGTAAAAAGCAAGGTCGTTGATGTTTTTAGGCAGATCAACATTTGCCGGGATATTAAAATGTACCGGCAATTGCTTTTTGGGCACGACTAACCCCGGCAGATCAACATTAAAGGCTAACGGAAGCGGCACCTCATTTTTAAAATTCCGGCAGTGCAGGAAATCGTATGTTTTGATGTTTTTAGACAGGATGTCGGTCATCGAATCGCGCTTGGCATCGTTAAAATTAAGGCCGTACATTTTCTCAGCCGATTCAATCGAGGCTTTGGTTACGTTTTGGGCCATTAAAGCGCCGGTCAGCATAAAAATGCTGATTGTGGTAAGTATCGTTTTTCGCATGGTATTGTTATTGATTGTAATATCAGTTACGCTTTAAAACACTACTAAATTAGTAATTACAATGGCAAAAAAGGCTTCGGGATTTTACTCAAATTGCCGGCGGCAGTCAGTGGCCGCTATTCAATTATTTGCCTGCTTTTTTAATTGAACGATCCTGAGAAATAACATAACTGTTAATCCAAATATGAGCGTAAAACCAACGCCCGAACTAATCATTTTCCAAACTTCATTACCAGCCAGCGATTTTATAAAAACGGCCAGCGCAAATACCAATAATAAAAAGTTTAGCCAAAAGATCATTCGGGCCTGTTTTAGCTTTTGGGCGTTATCAATAGTTTCCACAAATACATGTTGTTTTAATTTCAACCAAATATAGTTAATGAGTTTATTTTTTAAAGGAGATGGTTATTAACTCAACTGCCGCGGAGCCTTGACCGCTAATCACGATATCGCCCAATACGTTGCTCCTGATATTTTTAACTAGCTTGCGATCTATCTCATAAACATAGTCCGAATTGGGTTTTAATTGATGGACGATATAAGTCAAAGGTGTTGATGAAGGTGCTGAAATTTGCGTCCATTCCATTTTAGTGGAGCCCCAATTTTTTATTTCGATGGTTAGAGGCTTTGCCGAAGTGATTTGCAAGTCAGCATTTGCATTGTTCCCGTCAAAATAACTCAATTGTGTTTTTGTAGCGTAAAATCCAAAATCCTTCGGAGCAATTACCTTAAACCGCTTATTATCCACCGAATATTTATTACTATCAAGGCTGATCACCAGGCGCTCATTTCTGAAAGTGTAGTTTAACTCCGTACCTGCAAGCTCCGGCGTAATATGCGGGTTCAAATAAAAACGGTTATACTTTGGGTTGATACCATAAATGGCCTGGTACAGCCCTACTATGGCCAAACTGTTACCGGAAAGAATATCGTCACCCAAACCATCCTGTTTCAGCCTGCCGTAACGCTGAAAGGCAAGGCCATCTTTGCTGTATTGGCTCAATACGTTTTTTACATATTTAAGGGCCAGCGCCGGGCTGTATTCCGCATAGGCTTTTACACCTATGGAGCCCCATGATAAAAACAGGTCGCCGTTTTCATAATTCGGAAACGGGAACTGCCATCCGTTTCCTTCGCCCGGCGCGTAGGTCGTCATGGCAATGGGCCAAAAGAAGAGTTTTTCCTGCTGCATCTGCGTTTCTATATTATCCAGGATGATCTTCCGCCGGGCATCGTCATCACAAATGCCATAGGCAATTGCCATAAAGTTTACCGGCGTAACCATATTGGTACCATGCGCCGTTTTGTCTTTATCTATCCAATGTACGTAACAACCTTTTTCCTCATCCCAAAACCCACCATCTTTGGTCGATTTGTTAAAGCTGGTTTTTAGACGGGCAGCAAAGTCTTCGTAATAGCCCGCCTTTGCATTATTATTTAACTGCCGCTCGACAGCGGCCCATTTCACCAGGGCGTGGTAAAGTTTCGCATTCACAAAGGCGTTTTCATAGGATGCCCAAATAATATCTATCCAGTCGCTGCTCCTTTTTTCGCTTTCATTATCGGTCATCATCTCCACGAGGCCATTGTTGTTGCTGTCGCGTTTCAAGATCCAGTCCAAAGCTTTTTCGCAGGATAGCTGGTGCGTTTTAACCCAGGCGTTATCGCCCGTCATATCATACAGTTCGGCAACATTGGTCACCAGGTCGGGGTTCGAATCCATCAGGATGCCCCATTGGGCCTCGTAAAAACCATATTGGTTAAATTTACCGGGCATTGCATCTTCATTGGTATAAGCCCAGCGGGGGTAAACACGGCCATCAGGTTTAATGGCATGGTCGCGGTAATAATCCAGGCAGCTTTGGTAGCCTTTCAAATATTTCGGATCGTTAATACCGAGGCCAAGCTGTCCGATATATTGTTCATGCAGGCATATGGGCCCATAGGGGGTATGCCAGCTGTTGCCGCCAAAATGCAGGGAATCAATAACGCCTATCCTGGCAATGGTGTTTAAAACTGCACTTACCGCGGTGCTGTCAATTCCCATTAATTTTCCGCGGCCATATTTTTGGTTAAAATCAAAATAGCTCAGTTTTATGGTTTGATAACTTTTGCCTGCCGGTATGGTATAGGGCGCCCAAACATCGGTACTCTTCCTGATAAATCTTCTCCGGTTGGTGCCTGTGTCCATCTTATACTGCATTTCCCTGCCCGAAATACCTATGGTATAGGCCAGCTTATCATCATCGGTGCGGCTATATTTCATACACACATTTTTACCGGGAGCATCTACGGTTATATTCAAACCAGTGTTGTTTTTGCTGTTCCAGAAATCCGACGAACGTGTATGCACACCATAAGTACACAGCTTTTCATTAAACAGGTAAAACCAGGCCAGGCCGCCGTAACCCTGGTAAGCACCTTCCCAGGTATTGATGCTGTCGAAATTAAAAACAGGAGAAGCGGCTTCATCAACTTTTAAGGCCCTTGTGGTGCTTCTTTTAATACTCCATTTTATGTTTTGGGCTGAAATGGTAAAAATCCAGTTTTCCGTAATTGGCCCAAAATGGATGGCATTAAGTTTAACGGTGTTTTTTGTCTTGATGAGTATAGGCGACACTTTTAAATGCAGCGAAGAATACATAGCGCCATCCGTTTTTACCGATGTGAAAACGCCATCAGCTCCGCTAATCACCTTTTGCCCGCCAACAGTTAGCGAAGTAATGCTGGCCTGGTGATCATAATTAAGCACCATCGTGATATTGGGTGTGCTGATGGTAACAGCCTTTTGTGCTGATTGGGCCATAACGGCAACCGGTAAAATGAAAGCTGAAAGGCAAATTAAGGCAAGGCGCGTTATTTTCAAATACATAGACAGATATGGCTATTTAAAGATAAAACAATGATTTTGTTAAATAATTTAATACATGGTAAAGCTATTACCTTTTGGTATAAATTTGCGCCCTAAATCGATATTTTATGCCTGTAACGGATAAAGCCGATTTTTTGCGGATGATATGAGTGAAAGGAGCGGCTTCTGATTCGAAACGAATGGTCGGTTATAAAAACCCTATAAAACAAGTAAAGCCCCTGATGGGCAGGGGCCTTTACTAACCAATTATAAACCTAAATTATGAGAAGACTTTTTTATGTGTTTGTATTACGGTGTAAATGTAACACTAACATTTAATATAAGAGCAATTTTTTTTGTAATATTTTTGTAAAAATGCTTGTTGCTCCTATTTGATTGTCAAAAATACAAACATTTTGTTAAAAATATCACAATTTTTTAAAAAAAATGAACAATGGTAAAAAAGCGCTGTTTTGTGGTAATTTTCAGGTATAAATTTTAGCGTTTCTTAATCATTAATCATTTTTATATTAAGTTTTATTGAAAAAAAAGTTAAAAAAATTAGAATTGGCAAAATTTAAGTCTCTATTTTCAATAAATAACCTATTTTTTTATATTTTATTGTGATTTTGCACAATTTTTTGTAAGTTTTTTTAAAAAACTACGGCTTTTATAAAAACAACCTGTATTATCCACTGCATTTACAAAATAACACGATTGCCTTGCCTGCGCAATTTCTGATCAGAAAACGACAGAAAGCATCATTTAATATTCGTTAAGCTGTTAAAAGAAGTTAAAAACTTAAATGCCTGGGCGAAAAAATTGCTTAAATCAAACATCATTCTTAAAATGCTTTAACATTTTTGCAGAAAGATTTGCAAATATTCATGATCGCCCCAGCACCCAGTAAAAGAAATCCCGAGCTAACTACTTTAACTTTATGGATAATGACCGTGGCCACCGGTTTAATAGTGGCCAACTTGTATTATAACCAACCACTGCTCGAAGATATCGCCCGCACTTTTCATACAAGCAGAGCTAAAGCCGGCCAGGTATCCATGCTTACGCAGTTGGGCTATGCGGCGGGAATGTTTTTTTTGGCCCCGCTTGCAGATATGCTGAAACGCAAACGGATGATGATGGTGATCTTCTTTTTTATCGTATTGTCGCTGGTTTTAACAGCAACGGCTCAAAGTATTAACCTGCTGGTTTGTACCAGCTTTTTTTTAGGCGCATCATCCATGATCCCACAATTACTTGTACCAATGGCCGCCCACCTGGCTAAACCAACGGAGCGCGGCAAAAAGATAGGTACCATTATGGCCGGCCTTTTAATTGGTATACTATTGTCGCGTACTTTTAGCGGGGTAATAAGCGCCCAATTTGGCTGGCGGGCCGTATTTTACATAGCAGCCGGTATTATGCTGGTGATTTGGCTGATGATCGGTTTGTTTTTGCCCGAAGTAGAGCCCGATCACAAAGATGGTTATGGAAAGCTGATGGCTTCGCTGATTGAACTGGTAAGGGATGAGCCCCAGTTAAGAATTGCTGCTTTGCGGGGTGCATTATGCTTTGCCTGTTTCAGTGCTTTTTGGTCGACATTAGCCTTTTTATTAAAGCAAAATTTCAATATGGGGAGCGCCGTGGTCGGCTACTTTGGCGTGGCTGGAGCCGCCGGGGCTGCTGCCGCAGGGTTAATGGGCAGGTTGAGCGATAAGATGGATGCATATAAACTATCGGGATTTACCATTTTGCTGATTATACTTTCCTTTTTAATCTTTTATTTGTCCGCTTTCAATATTTGGGGGTTGATCATCGGGGTTATTGTGATGGATATTGGCGTACAGGCAACACATATCTCTAACCAGTCTATTATTTTTGCTTTAAGGCCCGAGGCCCGCAACCGCATCAACACCATTTATATGGTTACTTATTTCCTTGGCGGGTCTGCGGGTACGTTCCTTGCTACCCAACTCTGGAAAAATTACCAGTGGAATGGTGTATGCGCTATAGGTGTTATCCTTTCTGTGATTACATTATTGATCCATTTCATTAATCACCCTAAAACGGCTTGATATAAGTTTTTGGTGACCAGTGTACACAACAAGTGTACTAAAAATTTATACACAAGGTTGTTTATTAACCCGGACATCTGTTGTACTGCTAATTTTTTCAAAACACTTGCGGCCAGTTATTTAAATAATATTTCCTGCGTTTTTATCGATGTTTGCTCTTCGTGTTCTTTTTTGGCATTGAATTGGAATAAGAAAATGCAAATAGATTACAGGATGGACCCTCAAAACAAAAAACATCGCGAAAGCGAAGAGAAGGAATGGGAAAACCCTGTAAACCCTGCCTTGACTACCGATGAAAGGGATAAGGAGCAATTGTTACGGCAGTATAAAGAAGCCAAACGCAGGAAAGACAATTTAACTACTGAAGAAACTGACACTAAAAAATAAACGTAATTCAATAAAATTAACTATTAAAAAATAGCCTATGAAAACGATTAAAAAACCCTCAGCAAAGAAATTATTAATACGTTTTGATAACGAACTGAAGAATCTGTTGGCGAATGATCTGAAATCATTTTTACTAAGCAAACAACAGGCATTGATGGAGTCGAATTTATCAGTTGCCTGATCATCATATACATCTATCTATAAAAAGCTGTTACATTACCTATGAAAAACGATAGCGCTTTGCACATTGCAGGGCGCTATTTTTTGATGCATATTTGATGATCAGGCTTGCTGTACGTGCCGAAGCGCCGGGTTTGCCCATCTTTTCATCCAACAAATCATAATTATCCAGCATTTTTTGGCGATAGGCTTTATTATTCAGCAGGTTGTCAAGCTCGGTCTTGATGGTTTGGATATTACAATCCTCCTGGATAAATTCTTTGATCACATCGCCATCCATAATCAGATTAACCAGGCCGATGTATCTTATTTTTACCACGGCACGTGCAATGCCAATAGAGATAGGGTGACCCCTGTAAACCAGCATTTCAGGTACATCAAATAAAGCAGTTTCCAACACTGCAGTTCCTGATGCCACAACTGCAGCATCAGCATTACTTAACAAGTCGTATGTCGCATTAAATACGACAGGAATATTTTTTTGGTTGAGAAATTGGTTGTAATACTCTTTTTTAAAAGATGGCGCCCCGGCAATAATAAACTGGTGATCCGGAAACTGATCCGTTACCCCCAGCATTTCGGGCAGCAAACGGCTAATCTCCTGCCTGCGGCTGCCGGGCAGTAAAGCAATTATTTTCTTGCCAGATGGGTTAAATTGTGCCAGAAAATCGGGCGAAGGTCTAAAAGCGTCGATGGCATCCAGCAGAGGGTTGCCGACGTAATCAACCTCCATACCCCACTTTTTATAAAAATCAACCTCAAAAGGCAGGATGCAAAACATGTGGTCAACAACGCGCTTTATTTTAAGTACCCGTTTCTGGTTCCAGGCCCAAACCTTTGGCGAAATGTAGAAGCAAACCAGGATTCCGTTCTTTTTGGCAAATTCAGCTATCCTTAAATTAAAGCCGGGAAAATCTATCAGCACCAACACATCCGGCTGCCAGGCGAGAATATCTTCCTTGCAGGTTTTTATGTTTTTAAAGATCTCGCGTAAATTTAAAGCCACCTCAATAAAGCCCATAAAGGCCATGTCGGCATAGTTTTTTACAATGGTGCCGCCCTCGGCCTGCATCAGGTCGCCGCCAAAAAAACGGAATTCCGCCTGTTGGTCCTGCACTTTCAGGGCCTTCATTAAATTGGCCCCGTGTAAATCGCCCGAGGCCTCGCCGGCTACCAGGTAATACTTCATCTTAAAAGGTGTTGTTTTAATATAAAAGCGACAACCATAAATATAAAAGTAACAATCATGATGCCCTTAACCGTTTTGACCGTCTCTTTTTTTGAAATGAGGCGCATCATGACCAGGTTTAAAACAATGGCTACCAGGTATGGCAACGCCGGTTTATTAAGGATCAAAGTACTATCCTTAAACACATAGGCTACCACTAAAGATACTACAGGAAATATAAGTGCAATAAGGGCGCCCGTCAGATAACTATTTTTGCTGAACATATTGTTTTTCCATTATACATTAAAAGTCCAGCTGTGCAGTAAAGGTATGGCATGGTGTGCCGTCATATCAAACTGAACCGGTACTACCGATACATAACCATTTTCCAGCGCCCAAACATCGGTATCTTCGCCACCATCATTCATCTGAAAAACGCCGGTGAGCCAGTAATACGGGCGTTTGTGCGGATCCATCCGCTCATCAAATTCTTCGGCCCACTTGGCGTTTGCCTGCCGCGATATTTTGATGCCTTTGATGTGCGGACCGGCCGGAAAATTCACATTCAGCAAAGTGCCGCCGGGTAAACCATTCTTTAAAACCTGTATGGCTATTTCCTTAACGTATTTAATGCAATGCGAAAAATCAGCCTGCAGCGTATAGTCGTCCAATGAAAAACCAATTGAGGGGATACTTTCAATCGCCCCCTCCACCGCCGCCGACATGGTACCTGAATACAGAATATTGATAGAATTATTTAAGCCATGGTTAATGCCCGAAACACAAAGGTCGGGTTTGTGTCCTTTAAATATCTTGTTTACGGCCAGCTTTACACAATCAACCGGTGTGCCCGAGCAGCGGTACATTTCAACGCCTTCGTAAATATCCACCTGGTCAAGCCGAAGCGGTTTGCCAATGGTTATGGCATGCCCCATACCCGATTGCGGGCTATCCGGCGCCACTACTACTACGCGCCCCAGTTCCTGCATGGCCTCCATCAGGCATTTAATGCCGGGGGCGGTAATGCCATCGTCGTTTACCACCAATATGGTAGGATGTGTTTTTTTCATCGGCTCAAAATTAGTTATATTTGATTTATGCTTATGGGTGAAAAGAAAAAGAAATACACCGCCGAGGATTATATGCAGTTGGAAGAAGGTGCGCCTTTTCAATTGATAAATTATGATCTGGTTATGTCACCTTCACCTATTCCATTACACCAGGTAATTTCGCGTAGAATTACCAATGCTATGTCTAACTTTTTAGGCGATAAGGTCGACGATGGTTTTTTGGTGTATTCGCCAATGGATGTGAAACTTGACGAAGGGAATGTTCTGCAGCCAGATATTCTTTATGTTACTCCAGAAAGAAAGGCTCAAGTTGTAAAAGAACGTGTAGAAGGTGCGCCCGATTTGGTCATTGAAATACTTTCGACCTCTAATGCCTATTATGATCTTCGTCAAAAGAAAAATATCTATGAAAAATATGGGGTTAAAGAATACATTATAGTTGACCCGATAGAGCAAAGTGCTGAATTATTTGCATTAAAAGACGGGGTCTACTACCTACATCAAAAAGCGCAAAATAACGAACACTTAAATTCGGTGTTATTACAAGGGTTCAGTATTGATTTGTCAAAACTCTTTAAATAAAAGGATAATTGTCTAACGAATAGATGGCCAAATTATTGACTAATTTTTAATTTTATGCTGTTTACCCAAATAGCATCCCGGTCAAAATCTTTCATAAATCTATCAATAATAAAACGCTTATCAGCTTTTAGTTTACCTTTAAAAACCTGCTTGCTATTTATTACCACGGAAACCGGTTCTTCCATATTGACCATGACAGGGCTGATAAATAGTTCAATCTCATCCACACATGATGTCTGAATAATAAAAGTATTATTATTATAAGTTGCTTTAACGGCCGCACTTTTATTTAGCCGATAATAATATGGAAAGTTCGTCCATTGTTTGGCTCTTTTATCGTAATATGTAAAATTTAATGGGGTATACCAGGCAGCTGAGGGCGCGGAAATATTTGTCGTACTTATTTTTAACCAGTCAATGGCGTTATAAGCATCCCTATCAGTTTCCCAATAAATGTAATGTTGAAAAGGATTGCGGCTTATGTTTTTTATAAAATCACAGGCATAGGGAAGGTCTTTGCTAAGGTGCTTATCGAAATGCTGGTAACCAATATATTCTTTGTATAAAATATTATGTTCAAACTTTACCAGCGAATCAATAATTACTCTCGTTTGTTGAATTGGCCGCAGATCATCAAGGTCTGAGTGTACAATGTATAAGGGCCTGTTTTGAATATTGCGAATAAAAAAGTCCTTTGCAAACAGATTGTTGAGCATTGAATTATATGCAATTATCGCAGCAAATATATTGGGCGAATAGACACCTAACCCTATTGCGCCGTCAGCGCCATCAGAATGTCCAAAAACAAAAACTTTGCTGTCATCTATATTGATCGACTTTTTTAACGATACCAGGATATGGGTTAAATATTTAAAAGTTAAGTTAGGTGAATATGCCCCACCGTTGTCGTACTTGTTTGCCCCCCAGTCGAAACCCTTAGTTCTATCTGCTATTGGCCTTATGATAATGTAGTTGCCGTTTTTTAAAAACTTGTAAAATAGATCATCGTCAAAATTACTTAAGCTATCAATGTCGCTAAAATGACTTTGACCGACTGCACCATGCAAGAGTAATATACATGCATTTTTTTGAGCGTTTTTATAGGATGCAGGAATATAAACATGCAATGGGATATTCCCCAAAGTCGAATCAACATAATTATAAATGTAATCACGACCGGTTTCACCAATTATTGGAAAATCGGACCACTCACTCAGAAGCTTATACGTTGAATCGGCATCTATTTTATTATTTTCTTTAATTCGATCAATTATTTGATCTGCCGAATTAGTAAAGGAGAATTTTAAGGGCTTTTCCTGTGCGAATAAAGATTGTCCAAACAATAAAAACAATAAAAGGATAATGACTTTTTGTGAAGATAGGTTCATGTGATTTTTTTGGAAACGACGGGGAAAGGTAAGAAATGTTGCACCGTGCATAGAAAATAAAAAAAGCCCCGTTTTACCGGAGCTTTTTCAATACTATAAGCTGTTTATCCACTTCACCAGTTCATCCCGGGATTTGCCCGTTTTCGCCTGAAGCTTGCCGAGTGTTTCATCGTCCTTGCCTTCTTCGTGTACCAGGTCGTCATCTGTTAAATCGCCGTACGCCTGTTTTATTTTCCCTTTTACCTGGTTCCAACCGCCTTTTAATTCTAACTTATCCATAATGTTTTTTATTTAAGATGTATAGATTTAACACCTCTGGCATCATTTTGTTTCGTTAGAACCGAGAGTCAAGAGCCAGGAATCAAGACAGGAAATCAAAAGATAGGATCAAGAAAAAGGTGCATTTCTTCGTCTTGGCTCTTGAATCTTGGTTCCTGGCTCTTCCTCTTACAAGGCTCCTTCCTTTATCTCTTCCACCACAGCCGGATCAAGCAAAGTAGAGGTATCCCCTAAATTACTGGTATCGCCTTCAGCAATTTTGCGAAGGATGCGGCGCATGATCTTTCCGGAGCGTGTTTTAGGCAGGCCCGATACAAACTGGATCTTATCCGGCCGGGCAATGGCACCGATGATGCGGGTAACGGTCATCATAATATCCTTACGGGCCAGTTCATCGTCCCCATGTTTATTGGGGCAAACCACAAAGGCATACACGCCCTGGCCTTTTATGTCATGCGGGTAACCAACTACTGCCGATTCCACTACGCTGCTATGCATATTGATGGCATTTTCCACTTCGGCGGTGCCAATGCGGTGACCGGAAACATTTAGCACATCATCCACGCGGCCTGTAATACGGTAGTAGCCGTCGGCATCGCGAAGGCAGCCGTCGCCGGTAAAATATAGGTCGGGGTAGGTGGCAAAATAAGTAGTGCGGCAGCGCTCATGGTCGCCATAAGTAGTGCGAAGCATGCCCGGCCACGGGAAACGGATACACAGGTTGCCGCTAACGTCGTTCCCTTCAATAATTTTACCATTTTCATCAACCAAAACGGGCTGAATACCCGGTAGGGGTAAGGTGGCATAGCCAGGTTTAGTTTTGGTGACGCCTGCTATCGGCGAGATCATAAAGCCGCCGGTTTCGGTTTGCCACCAGGTATCTACTATCGGGCAATGGCCCTGGCCAATTTTTTCATCAAACCAATGCCATGCTTCTTCGTTGATCGGTTCGCCAACGGAACCCAATTTTTTGATCGAACTAAAATCTTTACCTTTTAATACATCATCGCCGAAACTCATCAGCGAACGGATGGCTGTTGGCGCAGTATATAAAATATTAACCTTGAATTTTTCTACAATATCCCAGAAACGACCGGGAGTAGGCCATGATGGGATGCCTTCGAACATTACAACGGTTGCGCCCTGTGTAAGCGGGCCATAAGCAATATAGGAATGCCCGGTGATCCAGCCGATATCGGCAGTACAAAAATAAACCTCGCCCTGGTTGTACTGGAACGCGTTGGCAAAAGTATAGCCTGTATAAACCATATAGCCGCCGCAGGTATGCACCACGCCTTTTGGCTTGCCGGTGGAACCGGAAGTATACAGGATGAACAGCATATCTTCAGCGTCCATTTCTTCGGCAGGGCAGGGCGGGTTTCCCTGGGTCTCTACTTTTTTAACTTCATCTTCCCACCAAACATCGCGGCCCTTGATCATGGATACAGGCGTACGGCTGCGGGTAAGTACGATGCATTTTTTTATAGTAGCGCACTGCACCAGCGCGTCGTCAATTATATTTTTTAGCGGGATCTCTTTGGTGCCGCGGTAGCCGCCGTCGGCAGTGATCACAATATTACATGACGCGTCATTTATTCTGTCGGCAATAGATTGGGCCGAAAAGCCGCCAAATACCACGGAGTGTACAGCGCCGATACGGGCGCAGGCTAACACTGCGATAGCCAGTTCGGGTACCATCGGCATGTAGATACAAATGCGGTCGCCTTTTTTGGCGCCGTTATTTTTTAGCACATTGGCAAACTGGCAAACTTTCTCGTAAAGCTGGCGGTACGTTAAAATACGGTGGTCTTCGTGCGGGTCGTTCGATTCCCAGATGATGGCCGGTTTATCGCCAAGGGCATTCAGGTTACGGTCGAGGCAGTTTTCAGTAATATTCAGCTTCGCACCGCGGAACCATTTGATGCTGGGCTCTTTAAAGTTCCACTCCAGCACTTTATCCCATTTTTTTCGCCATAAAAAATTCTCGGCAATATCGGCCCAAAATTCTTCGGGTTGCTCTACGCTTCTGCGGTAAACTTCCTGGTAATCTTCAAAAGAGGTGACTTTCAACGGGGTCTTCATGTATACGATAATTGGAGGGCGTAAATTAATAATTTTTGTATTAACAGGATAATAAATCAATACTTTTTAAAATATTTTAAGAAGTATATCGGGTGGTTTTACCGATGCATCTCAATGTGTATGTAGCGCTACGCATGCTACATACAGCTACAGCACGCTACACGACTGTGAATTAGTAACTTAACTACTGACAATATTTTGTCACTGACAAAATATTGTCAGCACTTTTTCGGTTTTTGGGCAAATATTTGTGCATCTCAACGGTGCCCGAGAAATGCAATGCTCAGGCAACAGAACATTCGCGGGACATTGGGCTGGTGTTAGAAAATTACTTTTACATTTTTTAAAGGAATTGGATGTCCAATTACCTCAATTAGATTTTTAAAAGCATCGGATAAGTCTTGATTATCGAAAAATGAAACAGCAATCTTAAAAAGGCAATAAAATTCAGGTGTCGTTTGATCAACAATAAAATTGTACGTTAACCCATTGCAAAAACCATAAACATTAATTATCTTTTTCTCGTCATCAAAACCTGCGTCTATGCACGATCCGTTCTTTATACCCCCATTTTTAACATCCGATATTCTATAGTCCCAAACAGATTTTAATTTGCTTTCGGTGGCATTTATAAATAGATCGGCTAAACTAATGGCATCCCTTACATCACTCAAAGATGGCTCTAAATAAAAGTGCTCCATTTTATTTCTTAACTCTCTTGATCTAGCTATTATATCTGCGGGGGCAAATCCCATTGCTTCAAGCAATTTAAACTTGTATTGTAAGTCCCTTTTAATAATGGAAGGATCAACAACACTTATATATTTATTTATACTTTCCGATAATTTATTTTTTTGGAAATTACTATCAACAATACCTAATGAATAGAATATCTTGTCCGCCTGGCAGTCAATAGCTCTTTTTGCATTGGTCAGGGCGTTAATTTTTCCCCTTTTGTCCCCTATTTTAATGTCCTGCTTGCTATAATTCAAAAAGTTTCTTGGAGTAATAGGGAATTCATAATCTAATAATTCACCAGAATCTCGCTCGATAGTTATTCTGGCCAGATTAAGCTTCGTTAAAGTAAAAAGTTCTAAGAGGTTCATCATGCAATATCCGTAAATAAATATATTAATTACAGCTTTTTTCATTCCTTATAATTCTCTTATATTTGTTATAGGACTAGTATAGTTAACCCCCATAACCCGCAAGAAGAACAGGTGTTACTGTCATTTCTGGATAATATGAAGTACGACTATAGCCAGGAAGATGACACTTTTGTTTTATCCGAAGCCCAGCGAAAGGAAATATTGGAGCGCGACAGGGAATATGAAGCAGGAGAAACCGAAACCTATTCCATCGATGAGATCATCGCTCACTTTAACATTAAGGAAAAATAATACCTATTTATTATCTTGTATAAATAATTTATAAACTTCTGCCGCATTGCGTAAACTTTGATTAGGCCCCGGTGGATTTACTATTGCCTCAAAAACTATTTCAAGATCTTTTGCAGATGCAATG
>Ga0206955_1043_pt1 | contig 35409 bp, 32 predicted proteins | sample Alteio_BWOrgHeat_34_FD_153247 | JGI IMG/M metagenome (GOLD analysis project Ga0206955, IMG submission 153247) | Enriched cells from forest soil in Barre Woods Harvard Forest LTER site, Petersham, Massachusetts, United States -... | ecosystem: Environmental > Terrestrial > Soil > Temperate forest >...
TCCCGTGGGGATTGTAGGTGTGCGCCTGCTCGAGGATCTGTTCCGCCAATTTCGGCTCGTCCTCCGCCACGGCCAGGGCTCCCAACGTCAATCCTCCGATGCAGAGCTGGTTCCAGTTATTTTCATTCGTGTACCACCCGTTGTGACTATCTTCAGGATCAAGCCCCGGCTTCAACCCTTTCTCGACGATGGCCTGCCGGATCGCGGCGCGCGAGGCGGGCGAAAGATCGTCGTAAAGCCAGTCGTAGCCGATGGCCATAGCCGCGGTCATTTCCCCCACGTCCAGAAAGTGACTTGGGTTCCAGTCCGGGAAAGCGGCCACAGCCAGCATCTCCCGCTCCGCCCGTTCCTTGAAGACCTTGTCCCCGGTCAGACGATAATCGAAACTCCATAGCATGATGCGCTTGACCGCTTCGCGGGAAACATTCAGCAGGCGCCGACCGATGAGGTGACGCTCAAGCGGCGGCCCAGCCAGCAGCGCGCGGCCCTCGTCCTCGGTTTTCTGCACGAGGCGATCAAGCGTGGGACTTTGCTTCCGCTTGGCCCGTAGTTCCTGCCACGTCGAGTCGGTGACCAAAAGCCGGGGATGTTGCGGTTTGAGGTTCATCAGCAGATTTTCCTCCCCATTGCTTTGACACCCGGTCTGGAGCAAGACAAGCAGCAAAAGGAGAGGTCTCTTCATCGAATGCGTGATGAAAAGAAGCTTGTCGATCCGTGCATATCAACGCAAACGGCCTGAAGGTCGGATAGTTGCGCCGAATCGTTGACGAATGATCGGCGGCAATGCGTCCTCGCTCCCAAATGGAGTTTGGGAGCGAGTGGAAGCTCGCGACTAAACAGCCTTCTCGCCGCGCTCTTCGGTGCGGATGCGGACCGCTTCCTCAATCGGGAGGATGAAGATTTTTCCATCGCCGATCTTTCCGGTCTTGGCCGCCTTCTGGACGGTTTCAATCGCGCGCTGGACAAGATCTTCGCGCAGGACAACTTCGATTTTCACCTTGGGCAAAAAGTCGACGGTGTATTCACTGCCGCGATAAATTTCGGTGTGGCCTTTTTGACGGCCGAAGCCTTTGACTTCGCTGACGGTAAGGCCTTCGATGCCCAATTCGGTCAGGGCTTCTTTGACTTCTTCCAACTTGAAAGGTTTGATGATGGCCTCGAGCTTACGCAGGGACATGGAAATTTTCTCCTTAAAGGGTTCTAATGAATGGGTTAACTCTCGTACGAATACGAAGTTCCATATCTAAGCAGGGTCTATGCCAGACACAAGCACGCATTCGTCTACTTCTCTGAGAAGTTCTTTTCGCCTAGCGCCTTCTGCTCAGTTTTCGCACAGAAGCCTGCGTTAAAATGCGCACATCGTCACACCGGACTCTAATCCTGCGGGAACCAGGACTGAATAGCGCGGAGGGTACAAAGAGAGATCTCCGCAAAGTCTCGCTTTGAAAAGTGCCGTCATCCTGAGCTTGTCGAAGGATAAGTTTGGATTGCCTTTCCCAGACGGGATGAACTGCTCTTTCGACAAGCTCAAGATGACGGATTTTTTAATGCGCGCGTCACGCTGAGTTCGACGATGGCTTGCTGAAGGGCCGACGGACGCTCGTTAAGCTCAATCCTAAACTCATTGGAGACGAGGAACAAAAACAAAAGAAAACCCCGGGAACCTTTCGGCGCCCGGGGTTTTCGTAGAATCTATTCGATCAAATTAGAACGAGTAGACGCAATTCAGCGAGATTTCGTTCGCGCTAGCAAACGTACCCGTGACGGGGAATCCACCCGCACCGACGACCGCACCATTGGTGAAGTGATCGTAGCGATATTCAACCCGGGTCAAGAGATTGTCCCAGATGCTGAAGGAGGCCGTGAGGGTCTCGGAGAAGTCGTCATTGTTGACGCCGGCAACACCGAACTTCGGGTTGAGGGCGGAATCTTCATGGAGATACTCACCGCGAGCCGAGAGGGTGATGACCTTGGTGACCTTATACGAGGCATAAGCGGCAACGCCGTACCATGTATTGCTGTCGTGGAACGGATACGTACCAGTAGGGCTTCCACCAGGGAAGGTATTATTGATAGGCGTACCAGACGCACCATTGTAGCCGAGATCCGCGTTCAAGCCCAATGTCAGAGCATTGTCCTTGACGAAGGTCGGGTTCCAATTGCCCCAGATGTCATAAACAACCAAGGGACCGTTGTCGGTCGGGAGGGTTGCAGGACCGCTGTAGGCTGCTGCTTGGTTACCACCGGAGTAGATGAACGACTGCGTGATGTTGGCGTTCTTACCAGGGGCATTAACGGTGATCTGTCCCGTGATGGCCTTGGAGAAACCGCCGTTATCAGGCTGGATGCCAGGACCAGTAGCGGCGACCGAAGAGGTCGTGCTATTGTTCCATCCATCAACGATGCCGAGCTTGGCTTCGACCGTGTCGTTGAACTTATAGTCGGCATAGATGCCGGTATTGGTCAACGGGATCGCGTTGGTGAACAGCAAACCGCGGCTGAAGTTCAAGTTCGCGGGAGATTCGATCACTTCATAACCGAGGAAGGTGACGAATTTGCCCATGTAGATGTCCAAACCGTTGCCGATCGGGATACGGAACTTGACCAAGGCCTGCTCGAGAGCGAGACCAGAACCAGTCGTACCACCGTTGAACGCGGTGTCTTGCAGGTACTTGGCATCGGAACCATAGATGGTATCGATACGGAAACCAGCAGCCCATTCGTTTTTATCGGGAAGGGCCTTTTCCAAGGCGATCTTCACGGCATTGACGTTGAAGGTGTTATTGCTTTGATCGAACGAACGCAAGCTGCCCGTACCACCAGTGAGGGGGTTCGTGACTTGTGCGTTGTGTACGTTAGGCGGACCGCCAGCAGGATTCTGACCGGCAACGCCCGTCGCGGGGGCATATTCACCAGAGCCGGCAAACTGCTCGGTGTAGCTGGTATCAACGTAGCCGCTGAGGGTGATGCCCTTCTGGGCGGTTTCGACGTAGTTAATGCCCTGATCTTCGATGACCTTCTTGAGGTCCTTCTGATCGGTTCCGGCGAGCGCAGGTATAACCATGGCTCCCGAAAGGGCGACAGTGCTAAATGCTTTCAGTATTGATTTCATTCGCTAATCTCCTTGGTTTTTAAGTGACTCCGTCAATTACTCCCTCCTTGGAAGCAACCAACCTTGTCGGTTCGTGAGGCCAGCCGCCTTTACCGTTACTTGCGTATCGGCTGGCTCTGCACTCGTTTGACAGACAATAAGGATCGTCACTGAATCGTCAAACATTTTTTTAACTTTTTTTGAACGCCCGGATCAGACCCATTTTTGAGAGGTAAATCGCTTTTTTTTCGGGCCTTTCCTCCCCCGCGCCGCCCTCCCTCCAAAATCTTTTTTTGAACGCCCCAGGCCTTCCCGTGTCCATCCCACTGTTAGTTCATTCATTCTCCTCCCCTGACCGGGCGGCGCTCTCACTGAGTTGCCGCCCGGTCTTTTTTTGAGGGCGGACATGCTCTTGCAGTAGAAGCGCACGCGAATTTAGCACTTATCGCACGAAGTTTAGCAATTTGACGGTTTGAGGGTAGCGGAAAAGTGTGCCGGAAGGGGTTATTCGACGACGTTGCAAAGGCTTTGCAGAGATCATACTCGAAGAGGATTGCCGGTACTGGCGTCCCAATAGGGGCCAGAACCGTCGCCGGGGTCGTATGGCCACCATTCCCCGATTTCGACTGTGAGCATGTCGAGTCCATCCGATCCAGTGTCTCCGGGTGGGAAATTCAGATTCGTCCCGAGATAATAATTCACGGTCTGACCGAATAGCGTGACCGCTTGTGGCGCGGGGTCGGGCCCGGCCGGGCTGAAACTTGGGTTGGCGTTCTGGTAGTTCAGGTAGACTGAAGCATCGCTCCCGAATCCGAATGGGAAGTAAACCGTTCCACCGAAGCCGCCAAGCCATCCCGCATAAGGGTCAGGTATCGACGCGCCCACACTCAACTTGATAACGAGTTCTATGGAAGGGTAATACAGGCCGTTGTATTGGACGATGGGATGGAGGCCGTTGAGCATTCTGAAACTGCCGTCCATGGCTGACGAAGATATAATAGGGAAGGGCAAGCAGTACTGGATGTTCGCGTCCGGGTTGGGAAATCCCGGCCACGTTCCTGCGCCACAAGCCCAGCGAAAAAAGGGGACAGGAGCGAAAAAAGGGGACAGGCATCTTTTCATTCTTGAATAGGGGGTTTACGCGGCCTGCCTCGAGGACGCACGGTCGATTCCATGTCATGGTTCGCGGTCAAATCGGCAATCCACTGAGGTTGCCCTTGCGGTGTGCCTCGCACGACACTTTGCCGTAAGGAATCGAGGTTGGCGAGGGAGAAGGGACGATTGACTTCCTGGCGCCAGGCATCGGTTCGTTCCCAGGCAGCAAGCTTCGGTCGCGCAACTTCAAGCAGCCCGTCGCGCGCCGGCGCAGTCGAGAGGCTGGACCACAACCAGTCCTCGGCCCGCGACACCAGTTTCGCGCGCAGCGGATTGGCCTCCACATAACGCAGGACGTTATGGAGATAGCCCTCATCCTGGATGGGAAAGCTTTTGTAGCGGCCCTGATAGATATGACCTCCGCCAAGACTTTGGTTGTCCCGATGGACCAGCCGTACATGCCGGTTACAGACCCAGTGCATCCAGCGGCTGAGGTGGGTCATTCCCTCGACTTCCACGACCAAATGCCAGTGGTTCCCCATCAGGCAATAGCCCCATAGCGTGACGCTAAACTTGGGGATCGAATCGCTCAAAAGCTGGAGAAATTGCGCGTAGTCCTCCGGTTGATGGAAAAGCCACTGCCGATGATTGCCCCGATTGAGGACATGAAACCATCCCCGGTCCAGGCGTCCTCGTGCAATCCGTGGCATGGCTCCTTGCTACCGCTCCCTGCCCCCGTCCACAACCGAAAAGATGCCGTGTCATAACCGGGGCGGCTAACGCGATGATAGTCCGTTGGGCAAAGAAAATTATCGTGCGACGGTCATAGACCGCCGCTACATTCATCATGGTGCGCGTCCTTATCGTCATTTACCTGCTTTTCCTCGGCGTCCTGGCCCTGCTGGCCCAGATGATCCTGCCCGTCCATTTTCCCATCCTGACCCTTATCGGCTTCAGCTCGGCACTGGTCCCGCTCGTCGTGATCTATTCCAGCCTGGAACTGGGCGATGCGCGGGCCCTCCTCGTCGCCGGCATCCTGGGACTGTTGCTGGACCTGACCTCCACCCATCACCGGCTCGGCCTCTCGGTCCTGGTCCTCTTCTCGCTCTCCGCGCTGATCGTCACCCAGGCGCACAAGCCCGAGTCGCATCAGTGGCTTTTCCGTCTGACCTTCGTGCTGGTCGGGACGTTTGTTTATCTGCTGCTCGACTATCTCATCATCCTGGCGGAAACGGCCCGTTGGTCCTGGCCGCTCATCGTCTGGGGCAAGATCACCTTCGGCTCGTTCCTGAACCTGCTGCTGGCGCCCCTCTTTTTCCTCCTGGCCGGCTTGCTGCCGCGCCTGTGCGGATGGAAGCCCGCCTACGAGGCAACCGACCGGTACCATCGTTATGCTTGACGACGAAATTCGCGTAAAAGGCTGGCGGGTGGGCGTCCTGGCGCTCGTGGTCCTTGTTGCCGTGGGCATACTCCTGAACCGCCTCTGGACCGTCCAGATCGTCGGCCAGGACTCCGCCCGGCAGCATGCGGAAGCGCAGACCACCGTCCGCGCCCGCATCGCCCCGGCCCGCGGCGCGATCTGCGACCGCAACGGCGTCATGCTCGCGGAAAATCGCCCCAGTTTCGACATCGACTTTTACCTCGATGATCTCCGCCGCGATTACGCCCAGAGCCACCGGGGCCGGATGCCGATGATCCCCATGCCCGACAGCAAGGACGGGAAAAAGCGGGCGGAAATCGACATCGTCCAGATCGTCAAGGAGAGCATCGCGCCGATCAAGGACACGCTCGGCCTGACGGCGGACCTCAACGAGAAGGAAATCAAGGAGCATTACCGCACCGACCGCGATCTGCCCTATCATTATATGAGCGACCTCAATTTCGCCACCGTGGCCAATTTTGAGGAGCGCAACATGGGCGTGACCGGCATCCGCATTTCCCAGAACCCCGCACGCGAGTACACCTACGGCGCGTTCGCCTCACATATTCTTGGCTACGTCGGTGCGCCCCTGAACCAGAACGAGCACCTCGCCAGCGACGGAACGCCCTACGAGACGATCGGTCGCCACGGCATCGAGGCGATCATGGACGCCCAGTTGCAGGGCCAGCCAGGCAGCTCCTTCCAGCGCGTCTCCTCGCAGGGCTACACGATTCCAGACCGCAAACTCGACTCTCTGTTCACCGCCCCGACCATGGGCAACACGCTTTACCTGACAATCGACTCCCGCGTGCAGTACATCGCGGAAACGGCCATGCGCAACGCGAACGTTGGGCGCGGCGCGGTGGTCGTGATGGATCCCCGCAACGGCGACGTGCTCGCCCTGGTCTCCACCCCGAGCTACGACCCGAACAAATTCATCCCCAAGATCAGCGAAAAGGACTACTCCGCGCTCACCCAGGACCCAACCAATCCCCTCTTCAACCGCGCCCTCCACACCTACGCCCCCGGCTCGACCTACAAGATCATGGTCGCGCTCGCGGGACTGAAATCGGGCAACGTGACGGTGAACACCGACATCGACTGCCCCGGCGCGATCTACATCGACGACCATCTCTTCCATAACTCGGACAGTTCCGACGCCGGCACGATGAGCCTCGTCCACGCGATCTGCGTCTCGAGCGACGTCTTCTTCTATCAGTACGGCATCAAGGCGGGCATCGAGGCCATCGATGCGATGGGGAAACTGGTCGGCTTCGGCCACAAATGGGGGCTGCTCGGCGACGCCGACGAGGATGCCGGCATCATGCCCGGCCCGGAGTGGATGAAAGACAACGATGCCTGGCTGAAAAAAACGCATAACATCGACCATTGGAGCCACGCCCAGACCGCCAACACCTCCATCGGACAGGGCTTCGTTCTCGTCACCCCGTTGCAAATGGCGACCTTCCTCTGCTCGGTGGCGAACGGGGGCACGGTCTACCAGCCGCGGCTCTACTCGCATGTGGTCGATTATAAAGGGGACACGGTCGCGCAGATGCCCGAGGCGCAGGTCTACAACACGCTCGGGGTCAAGACGTCCGATTTAAAGGCGGTGCAGGAAGGGATGAGGGAAGTGGTCTCGGAGGGCACCGCGACGGCGGCCCAGGTCCCCGGCTACTCGGTCGCGGGCAAGACCGGCACGGCCCAGGCGTGGATCCGGTTGAACGGCGACGTGAGACGCGACTTGAAATGCTGGTTCTATTGCTACGGCCCGGCGGGCGAACACGAGGTTCCGCGTTACGTCACCTGCGTCGTCGTCGAAGGCGGCGTCTGGGGCGGCACGACCACGGCGCCGATCGCCCAGGAAATCATGCGCCGCCTCTTCGCCCTGGACAAGGCCCCCAACACCGAGACCGCCACCTTCCTCCAGCCCGCCCAAGGCAACTTTAACGGCGCCACCCCCGTGGTCCATAACGATGCCTCAGCAGCCGATGCCGCCGCAGCCGCCGACAATCCCGACGGCCCCTCCACCGCCCCGATGCCGGACTTGCCGCCCATGCCTTCGTCCGCCCGGGGTTCCAATACGCGGCATCGTTAGGCCCTTGTCATCCTGAGCTTGTCGAAGGACCTCTTGCTTTTTCCCAGTGTGTCAATCGTGAGAACCGACTCCTTCACCCTGCAAAAAATAACCGCCTAGTAAATGCGACTCAAAGGATATTTCCGCACATTAGGTGCCATCGCACTTCTGCTTTGCTCCCGATTGCCGATTGACGCTGCAGAGCCCATTCCAATAGATGGGGGCATTTCACCAAACAGCAAAGTCGCAGTGGTGGTGAAAGCAGATGAGGACACCTCACAAGACTCTGTCTCCGCAGGCAACGACCAACCTTATCTGGAAAACGTAACAACGAAAAAAATAATTGGGCCTCTCGAGGAGGTAAACACCACTGGCGGCGGGTTTGGACATGTGCTCGAAAATGTCACTGCATATTGGAGCCCAGATAGCCGGTTCGTTGCCGTTCGTTACCGTGCAGGTCGTTTAAGCGAAGACTTCGTGATATATCAAATTGAACGCCATTTCGGAGGCTACCGAGCTGTACCCGAAAAATTGCCTGACGCGACCATCGGATCGGATGGCGAGAAGGTTTTTGCTGGAGCATCGCATGCAGCTAACATGGGCGATATATTTGATCGTTGGCTCAGCCCAACGGAATTCACCGTTATTAAATATCGTTTCTTTCCACCCGATCCTCCAACACCTTATTCAGGTTATTTCGACGGCGACGGTAGAATTGAGATTCATTATTCAAACCACGCAGGAACGTGGATCGTATCAGGCTATGCAACGCCTCCGGCTTTGGGAACAGCAGCACTACCACTACCGATAGAGGTTTCTTCGGCAACCAGAGAAGTTTCGGCAAAAATTAGGTACATTGATCCTCCTCACTTCGATCTTACGGTTCGGGATAGTGCTCAACACATACTTTTTGAAAAACAAGAGATTTTACCTGAAGCTATTGCGACAGCAACTTGGACAGACAATGGACATTTTTTAGTGCTGATGACGAAGAAAGGTTCAAATTACGAGGCTTGGATTTTCTCCATGCAGGAACAAGCTTTGCGAAAACTGGGGGAATTCTATCCACGCGAGGCCGTCTCTAACGGAGGAAGTGCGATGACATTTTACCACCTAAACGAACCTACCAATCCATACGTTGGTTCTGCCTCCGTTGATCCGGTCGTCCTCCAAATTGATGAAGAGTGGAAGAAGCTCAAATAAGACTTTGGCGCATTTTCTGTGAAGCCTCATCTACACGATCAAAGAAAGCCCGTGCTTACTGGCGTCGCAATCCTCCTTTGCCACTACTTTATCTCCTTCCGCCGGATCACCACGATCAGATAGCCGAGAATCAGCAGATTAATCACCGTCACGGCGATCTTCAGCGCGGTCACCCGGTGGATGATCTCGTAAATCTCCAGCGGCAGGAGTGAGCCGGTGATAATCACGACCATCCATTCGGCCCAGCGTTTGCGCAGGTAGAGTCCGGTGCCTTCGATGCCGAAAAGGCCCGCGTAAAAGAAGGAGATGGCACTCAAGCCGGCCAGCTTCAGGTTGGTGTTCGTCCACTTGCCCACTTGGTCGAGCAATTCCTTCGCGTAGCGGTTCTCCGGGTCGACATGCAGGTGATTCAAAATGTGCTGCACGCGTTGCTCGACGTCCTTGTGAAAAAGGTGCAACAGCCCGATGCCCGCGCAAAAGAACAACATCGCCTTGATCAGCTTGAACACGGCGATCATCCGCAGGACGGGATCCGAATCGGTCTTTTTGCTCACGAGGCGGCATCCTGTCGGGAAGCTGGGGCGATGTCGAATTCTTCCCGCCTCAAGCAAAAAAACGGGGCTGAGGTAACCCTTCCCGCGTTCTCTTTTTCAAACCGGGGCTGGATAAAGAATAAATGGCCACAAAGAACACAGAGACCTCAAAGATGTTGAGAGGAAGCTCCAAGCCTTCGTTCTTTGTGCTCTTTGCGTTCTTTCGTGGCTAAAGTCCTTAACCCCCTGCAAGTTCGAGGTTCCAACCCCGAAAAGCAACTTTTGCTAAGAAGGTTGAAGGTTTGCCGGGAACAGGATAGATTTCCTTTTTCGGTCCGATGTAATCATGCGCACGTTGTTTCGTAAACTGGGTCAGGTAGGCTGGTCTCTCCCGATCATCCTGGCCCTGCTGGCCCTCTGTGTTGCCAGCATTTTCGTCATCATCAGCGCCACCTACACCAACGAGGCGCTGAAGGACGCGCCCATGAAACAGGCCTGGTACATCCTGGCCGGTTTTGCCGCCTACTTCACGCTGGCGCTCATTCCCTATCAGTGGCTCGTGCGGATTTCCCCCATTCTTTTCCTCGTCTCCGTCCTCATGCTCATCGGCGTTTTCATCCCGGGCATGGGGCGCAAAATGTACGGCGCCTATAGCTGGCTGAAGCTCGGGCCGGTCGGGTTCGAGCCTGCGGAATTCGCCAAGCTCGCGTTTATCCTCGCGATGGTCTGGTTCCTCCGCGTCCGCGAGAACCAGATGGACCGGCTCTCGACCGTGCTGATCGCGCTGGCCTTCACTCTCATTCCCTTTTTGTTGATCAAGAAACAACCGGCGCTGGGCTCGGCCGGCGTTTTCATCCCGGTCTTTTTTTGCATGGTCTTTGCGGCGGGCGCGCGGTTGCGTCACCTGCTGTTGATCGTGTTGATGGGCGTGGTGGGCCTCGGCGGTTACTACTGGATTTCGTCAAAGGCGGCGAAGACGAACGAGGTCGCGGGCGTCCACTCCTTCCAGGTCGACCGGATCAAGTCGTGGATCGATCCCTCGCTCGATAAGCAGGGCGCGGCGTGGCAGATCAATCAGTCGATGATCACCATCGGCTCCGGGGGCATGACGGGCAAGGTGCCCCTCGATTGGGACACGTTCAAGTCGATGGTCTCGGCCCTTTCCGGAAAAGCGGATGTCAAGAGTTGGATGGAGGACACCCAGACAGCCCTGGGTTACCTCCCGAAAAATACGAGTTATAACGATTTGATATTCTCCGTGGTCGGGGAATTGTTCGGGTTTCGCGGCGGAGCCGTGCTCATCATTTGCGAAGGGACCGTTTTGCTATGGTGTCTATGGGTGGCGGTGCACGCGCGGGACAAAACTGGGGCCTTGTTGGCGGTGGGGGTGATGGCGATGTTATTCACGCATATTTTCGTGAACATCGGCATGACCATCCAAGTCGTGCCGATCACCGGAATTCCGTTGCCGTTTGTCAGTTACGGCGGCACTTTCCTGATCGCGTGTCTGGCCGCCATGGGCCTGGTGCAGAGTGTTTGGGTGCACCGGAAAAACTTCGAGCGGATATGAAGACGTTCCTCTTCCATTCGCGCAACCTCACTTCTCCTGCCCAAACAGGGGAAAGAAGGAAATATGATTTTAGACAAAATACGCGGTTTTCTCGGTCTTAAGAAAAAGGGCGAAGAAAAAGAAATAGTGATCTCCTGCGAGCGCCTTGAGCGCCGCGTGGCCGTCCTCGAGGGCGGCCGGCTGGAGGAATTCTCCATCGAGCGCGAAAGCGACCGGCAGATTTCCGGCAGCGTCTACAAGGGCAAGGTCAAGAACCTCGAACCCGGCCTGAAGGCGATGTTCGTCGATATCGGCCTCGATAAAAACGCCTTTCTCCATTATTGGGACGCGATCCCGATGGCGCTCGATGCGGGCGTCGAGGCGATCGAACGCACGGGCAAGAAGAAGACGCAAAAGCGGATCACCGCCAACGATATTCCCCGGCTTTATCCGCCCGGCTCCGACATCATCGTGCAGGTGACCAAGGGGCCCATCGGCACCAAGGGCCCGCGCATCACCACCAATATCAGCCTCGCGGGGCGTTATCTCGTCCTCATGCCGTTCTCCGATCAATGCGGCATTTCGCGCAAGATCGAGGACCCGAAGGAACGCCAGCGCCTGCGCCGCATCCTGACGGAACTCGACCTGCCCGATGGCATGGCCGTCATTATCCGCACCGTCGGCGAAGGCCAGAAGGCGCGCTTCTTCGTGCGCGATCTCCATGTACTGCTGGAACAATGGCGCAGCATCTCCGGCGATCTCGAGACCGCCAAGGCCCCCAAGCTCCTCCTCGCCGAGCCCGACCTGATCGAACGCACCGTGCGCGACTTCCTCACCGATGAAGTAGATCGCATCGTCGTCGACGACCTCGACTCGGTCAATCGCATGAAGGATCTCGTCGGCCTCATCTCGAAACGGTCTCAGCGCAAGATCAAGCACTACACCGAAGCCGTGCCGATCTTTGAGCGGTTCAACGTCGACAAGCAGATCGATGCGGCCCTGCGCCGCCAGGTCTGGTTGCCGTGCGGCGGCTATCTCGTCATCGACGAGACCGAAGCGCTGGTCGCCATCGACGTCAACACCGGCCGCAACAAAGGCAGCAAGGACCAGGACAAGACCATCCTCCAGACCAACCTCGAAGCCGTCGAGGAAATCGCGCGCCAACTCCGGCTCCGCAACATCGGCGGCCTGATCGTTCTCGATCTGATCGATATGCGCCAGCAGCGCGACCAGAAGCAGGTCTTTAATCTCTTCAAAGACCTCGTCAAGCGCGACAAGGCCCGCACCCACATCCTGCCGATCTCGCAACTCGGCCTCATGGAAATGACCCGTCAGCGCGTACAGGAAAGCATCAGCCGCGCCGTCTACATGGAATGCCCCTCGTGCAAAGGCAAGGGCATCATCAAGAGCCCCGAGACAATGAGCGTGGAAATCCAACGCGCGCTCACCCGCGTCATGCGCCTGCACCCCGGCGTCCGCGAAGTGCGCGTCGTCCTCAACGCCGACGTCCTCGACCGCCTCAAGAAGGAAGACGAGGAAATCCTCATCGACCTCGAACGCAAATTCCAGGGCCGCCTCAGCTTCCGCGTCAACGCCAAGTTCCACTTCGAAGAATTCAAGCTCGTCAACGCGCTGACGGAGGAGGAGCTGAGCTAAGGTAGCCGTCGCACTCCGTGCGACGGTGCTTTTCTCGACCGCACCCTCCCAGCCCGTCGCACGGAGTGCGACGGCTACCAAGGCCCTGTGCGTCACCGACAATTGCAATAACCCGTCCTGATTAAACTTGCTTACCCAACCCAAGAGCGCACGTTTTTCCTGACATGGCCGATTCCCCTTCCCTTGGCAACCCCACGCCTTTGCCGCCCACTCCCGTCCATCCCGCGATCCAGGCGGCGTTGGATGCGGATCATCTGCGATTGCTCGAGATCGGTTTCTATATTTCGGGCGTAGTGACGGCCCTCCGGTTTTTCTGGTTTCTGTTTATCGCGGCGTTTTTTGCCATTGCCGGTTTCAGCGCTTCGTTTGTGCCCCACACCATCACCAATGGTTCCTCAGGAAGCCCTCCTCCCGCGCTTTTCTTTTTCATATTCGCGGGGATCTTCGGGACCTTCATCCTCCTCACGTTGATTTTTGCGGGTCTCGAAATTTATGCGGGACGCTGCCTCAAGAACCGCCGCTATCCGGTCCTGATCCAGGTCGTCGCCGCCTTCTATTGCCTTTCCATTCCCTGGGGCACGGCGCTGGGCGTCTTCACCTTCATGGTGCTGAACCGGCCCAGCGTGCGGCCACTTTTCGCGCGTCCCGGCGATCTCCCGTAGGCCTACCGCCGCGAGGGAAGCCACTCCATCTCGAGAAGGAATTTAAAGGCCAGGTACATGAGCACGCTGACAACCGTCCCGAGCATGAAGCCAATAAGGGCCACTTGAAACACGACGTTGCCGCTCCACCGTTCCGTCGTCCCGTTCGACCAGTCCTGGACATAGGCCAGCAGCGGCCACGCAATCGCCCCAATGGTGACCGTTGCCACGTAGAGAATGCCAAACGATTTCCAGCCCAGCTTCTCTTCGTAAAATGCCTTGTCCTGCGGGGATAACGCCATAGCCGGAGAGAATAAGCGAAAGTGGGGGAAAAGGACAAGTATCCTGAGCGCAGGGCACGCAGCCTTTACGATGGGGAGGATTTTGTTAACCTCAGACATGGCCCTGTCACCCGACGAGAAAGTGCTTGCGGAAACGGCGTATGCGCGCGCGCGTGGACGAGGACCGGGTGCCCTGCTAGGGGTATTTTTCGGCGCGGTGATCGGCTTCGTCTCCCCGCACGCCAAAGATCTTGCCGATCCCCACACTTCGCACGAAACAAAGGTTCTCCTTGGCGTTATTTTTGGAACTCTGATCGGTGCGGGATGGATCGCCGCTTATTTCATCTCTCGCCAACGCAAACGTGACCTCGAACTCGTCCGCTTTTTCGAAAAGCGTTTCCCCGAGGATTGCTCCTGGAAGCAGGAGGAAAAAATCCTGGCGGAGGCGGAAGACCTTCGGCTAAAGGCGAAAGTTGATTGGCTGATCCACAAGGGCGCCTGATGAAAGCAGGTAACATCCTGGAAACCGCGCTCTACGCGGAAGACCTCGAAGCCGCCGAGGCTTTTTACACCCGCGTGCCGGGACTGGAGGTTCATTCACGCTTGGCCGGACGTCATGTTTTCTTCCGCTCGGGAACGGGGATGTTTCTCGTTTTCAATCCGAACCAGACCGAGAAAGAGGAGTCCGCCCACGGCACCAGGGGTCGAGGTCACGTGGCTTGGGCCGCATCCCAGGAAGAGTTGGATGATTGGCTGCAATGGCTCGAAAAGCAGGGAGTGAAGGTCAAAGATTTTTACTGGCCGAAAGGAGGACGCTCCCTCTATTTCAGCGATCCCGCCGGAAACAGCCTCGAATTGACCAGTCCCTCGCTCTGGAACATTTCCTAGGGCCGCGGCATCGGTGCGCTTCGCCTAATTCCCGGCTCGACCCAAGACGATGCGAAGGCTAAGCAAGGCGGAATCCTTTATGGCCGCCGAACCGACATCCGCACCGAAAACCTACCTGAACGGCTGGTTCGTCCCGAACGATATCGACGGCTTTTTCGGTCTCTTCGTCGATAACCTCGTCCAGCTCATGGCCATTGTCGGCCTCTGCCCGATCATCGCGGGATTGCCCGCGTCGCTGGTCGTGGGCCGGATCCTGCCGGGCATCGCTGTCTCCCTCGTCGCCGGCAACCTCTTTTATGCCTGGCAGGCCCGCCACCTCTCCCGTCTCACCGGCAAGCCGGTCACTGCGCTGCCGTTCGGCGTCAACACCGTCAGCCTCTTCGCTTTCATCTTTTTGATCCTCGCGCCCGTCTACCACGAGACCAAGGACCCCGAGCTCGCCTGGAAAGTCTCGCTCGCCGCTGGTTTCCTCGGTGGCGTGATCGAGATTGTCAGCGCCTTCTTCGGCGACTGGGTCCGCCGCCACACCCCTCGCGCCGCGCTCCTCTCCACCCTCGCCGGTGTCGCCATCACCTTCATCTCGATGGGCTTCATCTTCCAGATCTTCAACTCGCCGCTGGTCGCCCTCTTCCCGGCCCTTCTCGTCCTCATCGGCTACGCCGGACGTGTCCGCTGGCCGTTCGGCCTCCCCACCGGACTCATCGCCGTGGTCTTCGGCACCGTCGCCGCGTGGCTCCTACGCACGCTCGATTTCATGCCGATGCCTCTTTGGCCCGCCGAACAACCCCATTTCTACCTGCCCGTCCCCATCGTCGGCGAAGTCTTCTCCCTCCTCACCGATCCCCACGTCTGGAAGTACGCCGACATCTTCATCCCCATGGCCGTGCTCAACGTCATCGGCTCCATCCAGAACCTCGAGAGCGCCGAGGCCGCCGGCGACAAGTTCGCCACCCGCTCCTCCCTCCTCGTCAACGGTTCCAGCGCCGTCATCGGCGTCTTCTTTGGCAACCCCTTTGCGCCCACCATCTACATCGGCCATCCCGGTTGGAAGGCCATGGGCGCCCGCGTCGGCTACTCCGTGATGAACGCCGTTGCCATCACCGCCATCTGCCTCACCGGCGCCTTGCCGTTCGTCCTCTACTATGTTCCGCTCGAGGCCATCCTCGGCATCCTGCTCTGGATCGGCCTCATCATCACCGCGCAGGCCTTCCAGGAAGTGCCCAAGGCACACGCCCCGGCGGTGGCAATCGGGTTCATTCCATCACTGGCAGCGTGGGTCATCCTCCTTATCTCAACCACCCTCCAAAAAGCCGCGCCCGGCTACACCCTCCAGGAAGCCGCCACCAAGTTCAGTCCCGAGATTTTCCTCAACGGCATGCTCTGCCTCGCCCAGGGCTTCATGTTCATCTCTATCTTCTTCAGCGCCATCATGGCCAAGGTGATCGACCGCCAATGGCGCGCCGCCGCGTTCTGGTGCCTGATCGCCTCGGCGGCATCGGCGTGCGGAATCATCCACGGCTTTGTCTTCACTCCGGACGGCGGCTACGGCCCCGCTTACTTCCAGAAGACCGGATTCAGCGAGGCCATTCCGTCCGGCTTCGACTTCGCCATCGTTTACGCGCTCGCCGCCGCGCTCCTCATGGCGATGCATGCCCTCAAGCCGGGCGAGATTGAGCATTAATTCTTCGCTGGCAAATCAGTCAGGATTTTCCAGCGAATGATGTTCATCGGCATGGAGAAATAGGCGTTGGTTTTCTCCGGAATGACGAAGCGCGTCACCTTTCCCTCGCCTGGGTCCGCCGCGATCCAAGTTTTATCACCGAGATAGGCCATGACATGGACGCCATTCATGGTCACAGCCAAATCGCCGGGAAGAAGAAGGCTGTAATCGAGCGAGTTCAGTGACGGACAAGTGGTGACCAAGCCAGTCCTGCCCGAGTAACCGTCGCCAATGACCTTCGCCGTCGTGTCATTCCAGTATAAGGAATTGCTTTCGCGAACCAGAGCGGGGTTAAGCGTGGAAAATCCCTGACTGGCTAGGGCGTCTTCCAGGCCTTTTCGAACGAGACCCGAACAGTCGATCCCAAACCGGCCTTCTCCTCCCCAGACATAACGTGTACCGCTGTAGGCTTTCAGCGCGTCACCGTAGGCCGTACGCAATGCTGAACGATCTCGCGGTGGTTGGACTGGAAAGACAAGGAAAACCACCGCCGTCACATAGAAGGCGATCAACGGCCATCTCACCTTTGTATATTTCCATGTCGCGCAGATCGAACCGACCACGATGAACAAAGCCATCAGGAGAGTTTCAACACGAATCCGGAAAGTGATGACCGGGTAATACCAAAGAATTATTACCAGCGGAAAAGCCGCCAACCATAGACCGATGAAAACACTTTTCAGGGAAACAGTGTTTTTCATGTCCTCAATTAACTACAACTTCTGAAACGTCGCCAGATAGGCATACCGCCGCGCAACCGATTGCAGCGTGAGCTTGCCAACACCTTTCGCATCCAATTCGCGAAGATGCTCAATCAGCTCAGGCCGGTAATGGACATGAAAAAGATCGAGCCAATACTTGAGCAGCCGCCGGAACCAGTGGGGCAAATCGCCTTGGTCCCAGAAATCGACCACATAAAAAGCCGATCCGGGCCGGATGTTGGCCAGTGCCGCATCAATCGCCTTCGCCCACGGCGGGATCATCGATAGCGAATAGGAAAAGAACGCGGCATCAAAGGGCGCGTCGAGTCCGAAGGTTTTGGCATGGTCCAGTTCCTCGGCGAAGCAGTGCCGCAACGTAATGCGCGATTCCAGCCCAGCGCTCTTCACCTTCGCCGCGGCGGTGGCCAGCATTTCCGTGGAAACATCGAGCCCGTAGCAGTGGATATCCGGTCGTTGTTTGGCGAGGCGGATGAGATTGCGCGCCGTGCCGCAGCCGATTTCCAACACGCGATCGCCGGACTTGAGTTCCATGTCGCGCAAAAGCCGGTCGCGGCCCAGCAGGTAATACTTGCGGGTGATGTCGTAGACGTACCGGGTCCACCGGTACATCGCGTCCATTTCTTCAGTCGTGGCCATGGGAAGGCGCGTACTAAACAACAAGGCGGCGATTTAAGGAAGCTAAACCGCCGCACGCCGGAATATTTCGGCCAATCCCGCCTTGTCGAGACGCTTTTCCGCGATGGCGATCATGGCGTCGTAGAGCTGGTCATCTGTCGGAACTCTGGAAACTCCATTTGCTTTCAAGAAGAGAAGTGCGGCACCAATTCCTGTCCGCTTGTTCCCGTCCAAAAAAGCCTGGGCTTGAGCCAAATGAAAAGCATAGGTAGCAGCAATATCGGAGAGGTCTCCGTTTGCATAATAGAACGTATTCATGGCAGACCCAAGGGCCGACAAGACTAAACCTTCGTCGCGTATTCCCGGAAGACCTCCATACGCTTCCAAAGAAGCTTCATGGATGTCCTCAAGATGCTCGAACTTGAGAAAAACAGGATCAGCCACGACTATTGCGAAAGCTTTTGAAAGAGTTCCGCATGTTCCGCCAGGATTTCTTTGATCATCGGTCGCGCCGCTTCACGATCGAGATAGCGAACCCCAGACTTCGAGGCACTATAAGTTGCCGTTTCGTCCTTCAGCCGATCCTGCAACGAAGCCAGCACTTCGCGCTGCTGCTCCGCAGGAAGCGCTTCGATTTCCTGGATGATCTGGCGTGCTGTCATGAAGGAACAGTACCCGTTCCGAGGGCAAAGTTCAAGCCAACAACGTCCGCGCCGCCACGGTGATGCCGTAACCCGCAAGCACCTGCTTGGCCGTCTCCACATGCTCCGGAGAAATCCAAACGGCGGAGTAGATGTCGCATTCGTTGATGTGCAACGAAAGAAGCACCCAGCCCCGGGCGAGATTGCCGCGATCATATTCCTCGAATTGCGCCAGGGTACGTCCCGAACGAACTTCAAAGCCGCAACCCTCCGGCGGATGCCAGAGAAGATAGCGATGCCCGTTCTCCGGCGAACACTCGGCATAGAGGGCAAGCAGGCGGAGATTCCTCAGGAAATCGCTGGCAGGCTGAAGCAAATCGCGCGACATCCAGCGGGTGAAAGCGTGTCGGCGTAAAAGCTCGCCTTCACCGGGGAGCATCTTCGAGGGGTTGTAGGTGGTTTTCATCTTCTTTCTGAAAACGCGTCCGGCCATCTATCCGGGAAAAACTATTCCATCACGTAAAGATGGAACCCGCCATAAATCGCCGAGCGATCTTCCTGCAGCAGGGCCTTCGAAAGCGCTTCCTTGTAATCGAACTTCGCCTTGAGGGTGGGCGGCAGCGCCGTTTCGACCGGCGATGTTGTCGCCGCAGTGCGGAAGATGATGCGCGAGCCGGGGCGTCCGACGCGGGCAATCTCGGTCCACATTTCGGCGATCTGCTCGGGCCGCATCCAATCCTGAGAATCGAGGAAGACGAAGCGATCGAGCGAGTTCTCTGGCTGCGATTGCATGTACTGGATCAACGTCGTGTTCGCGACCGAGACGCGGTTGAGGTTGTCCTTGAGCGTCTGGAAATTTTCTGCCTTGAGATATTCCGGCATGGCGCAACGCGAGGCGCGGTCATAACTTCGGCCAAAGGCCTGCCAGCCAAAGTAATTGTCGTCGATGGGGAAGTCGCACGCGAGACGCTTGACCCGCTCGCGGTACATGCCGACGAGACCGCCCGGAAGTTCCGTCTCCATCGCGCTGAATTGCTGCGGCGGAATGCCCAGCGAGTACAACATCACCGGCATGTTGCCCGTGGCGCGGACAAACCAGTTGTCGAAGAATGGCGCGATGTCCTGCTCGAAAATCTCTTCCTGTTCCTTCCGGCTGCGGGCGGACAGGAGCCGGGTGGGGTCCCCGTTACCGACGCGGGCGATGGTGTGCAGGAACCGGATGAAATACCCCATCTTGGCGTAGTCGTAGAAATTCTTGGTGAAGTACTTGATGCGCGGCCCAAAGGTGACGCGGCGCAAGAAGCTGCCCTTTTCCCAGAAAGTGCGGGTGTTCCCGTCGAGATGGTCGGCGAGGTACTCGAAATAATTGTAGTGGTTGAGTTGGTCATCGGCACAACCGAAGAAGAGGAAAAAATCCTCGTAGCTCGGGAGATGCTCGATCGCGGCCAGCTTCAGCTTGAGGACGCAGAGATGGCTGCGGTTGAGATCGACTGCCTGGATATGCTCCGGCTTGTGGATCAGGTAATTGAGGACGTTACAGCCGCCGGACGAGATGGTCAGCATCCGGCTCTCGGGGGTCAGCGCCAGCGCCTTGAGGTCGACGCGGGGATCCTCCCAAATCTGGTTGTAAACAAAGCTATTGAACCAAAAGGTAAAGAGCCGCTCGGACATGCCCTTGGGGCTCAGCGGGTGGTTATGGTGAACTGCTCCTTCCAAGTATTCGGCGGTGGTTGAGTTCATGATTTCAGGGGGGGGACGCGAAGCGAAGGTTAGCTTAGTCCTCGCCGTTGGCGGAACAAGCCTCAACTGAGATTACTCGATTACAAAACGGAGCAAAACTCCTGCCGAGGCGATCGGGTTTGCCTAAAAAAAGCTGCCGACCGCGAGGTTTACCTCTGATCGATGGGCACAACTTTCTTTCCGACCGGGAAGCCAACGTATTCGCTGCTGGGACGAAATATTTTATTGTCCTTTAGCTGTTCGATGATGTGCCCCGTCCAACCCGAGGTGCGGGCGATGGCAAAAATAGGGGTGAACAGGTCTGTCGGGATGCCGAGGCTGTAATAGACCGTGGCAGAATAGAAATCCACGTTGGCGTTGAGGTTCTTTTCCTTTTTGACGATCTCGGCGATCTTGTCGCTCATCTCAACCCATTTGGTCTCGCCCAATTCCTGGGTCAGTTTCTCCGCCATCTTCTTGAGATGGGGCGCACGTGGATCGAGCACCTTATAGACGGCGTGGCCCATGCCCATGATCTTTTCCTTCTTCGCCAATTTGTCGTGGACCCAGGCATCGACTTTGTCCGGCGTGCCGATTTCCTCGAGCATGTGGATGACCGCTTCGTTCGCACCGCCGTGGAGCGGGCCCTTGAGTGTGCCGATGGCCGTTGTCACGGCGGAATAGATGTCGGAAAGAGTCGAGGCGGTCACTCGCGCGGAAAAAGTCGAGGCATTGAAGCCGTGATCCGCGTGAAGGACGTACGCCATGTTGAGCGTCGCGACTGCTTCGGGTCCGGCTTCCTCGCCGTTGATCAGGTAAAGGAAATGCGCGGCCTCGTCGAGATCGGTGCGGATCGGCGGCAGCGACTTGCCCTGCCGCGCGCGATGAAAATAAGCGATGATCACGCCGACCTTTGCGGTCAGCGAAATCGCGCGGGGCAGCAACATCTCCGGGGTCTGCGGCCCGACGGGCGCGAGATCGTAGAGGCCGAGCATCGAAACGCCCGTGCGCAGAACGTCCATCACGTTGGCGTCCTTGGGAGCCTGCTTCAGAAAATCGATCACGCCCTGCGGCAGCGTGCGCGCCGCGCGAAGATCGGCCTTGAGCTTTTCCAACTGCGCCTTGTTGGGGAGCGCCTCGTGCCAGAGGAGATAGACGACTTCCTCGTAACTCACCTTGCCGGCAAGCTCGTTGATATCGTACCCGGCATAAATCAGAATCCCCTCATCCCCCAGGACATCACTCAGACGGGTGGTTGCAGCGACGATACCTTTAAGTCCGGGAGAAGTGACAGCCATACTACCTCAATTAACAAGCCCCATGCCACTTTGCCACCCAAAACGGCAATAAATCGGCGATTTTAACTCCCGCCACCCAATCGTAGCCGCGCTAATGATGCCATAAGATAGGCTTGCCTTCCGGAGCAAAAAATCCCACGCCGCAACTTCAGTCGAACAATTATCGGCCGAGCCCTTGCGGGCTCTCGATGTTGCGCTTAGTTTACACACGTCAAAAGGCTCACAGTGTATTCTCCTCCAATTCGTAACTGGTTTCGCGTTTTTTTCGAGCGTGGCTGTCTGCTGGGCTGGATGCTGCTGATGACCGCCAACACCATCGTTCTCGGCTGGGCCATCGAACTCTTCGTCTTTGGCATCCTCTTTTCATTCTACCAAATCGTGCTCATTAACGAACACACCGCCCCCGTTCTTGTCCTGGGCATCTTCGCCCTCTTCAATGTTTCCTTTATTGCCCGGCTGCGCAAATACGGCGTCGCCAATCTCAACTTCGAACTGCACGAGAACGCCTTCAACGCCCTCTTCGAGCCTCCTGGCGCCTGGTCCGAGTCCATCCTCACCCTCCTCGACGAATCCGCCCAACGCTCAAGCCAACTCGAAATGCTCGTCCGCCACATCGACGAAGCCCCCGGCCCGGTCGAGCGGCAGGACCGCCGCGCCGAAGCCAAGGCTTGGTTGAAAATCAACCGCGTCAAGCTCACCGACGAGGACAAGGAATTCGTCCGCGAATACCTCGGCTATCTGCATTGATCATCGACCGACCGCGCCGTCATCCTGAGCTTATCGAAGGATCAGCCTCTCTAAAATGTCGTGCAACCCGGCGGCGTTTGCTTTCCTTCTCTTCCTCACTGACTCACACCGTCCATCTTCTCAATAATCGCCGAAGTCTCATTCCCCTCCTGGTGCCCGTCCGGAAAGGTGTGGATGTAATCAAACACGTCCTTCTGCGAAACATCGACCATCTGCCCGCCATGCATTGTTGGAATATAAAAGGGCTCGTTTTTCAACATCCCCCGGATTGCATCCCCCTTCCACGAGGACACCTCCACCCACATCCATTCCGTCCCGTTCTTCGCCGTTGCAAACGGTGCCTTCACTGAAATAAATTCGCCCGGCGCCAGTCCCTTCTGGAAAGCCGCCTGCAACGCTGGCAACTTGTCCTTCGCCCGCTGGCTCGTCGCCAGCAACTCCTCGTTGTTCTTGATCGACTTGATCTCGTCATGCCACCCGAAAAGCGATGACAACAACTTGTCCTGCCGCGCGTGATTGTCCGCTCCCTCGTTCCCATCAAACGTGATTTCAATCAGCCGGTTGGGTGCATCCCCGTCCTCCAGCTTCGCCATTCTTAGTCCCAGCTTCGCCGTCGACGTCGCATGATCCAAGAGCGACTTCTGCGTCTCTTCGCGAACCTTCTCATTCTTGATATTCCCGATCTTCAGGTCGAATTCGCCCGGCGACGTCAACGTCGCCCCCTCGGCCAAAGCCTGCGCCAACAGATTGATCAGATTGCCCACCGACCGGCTCTGCGACCAAACAAAGTCGTTCACGACGATGTCCGGCAGTCCACACTTCGACATCCCCAGTGTGATGGCCCGAACAAAATCTCCGTCCTTATAGGCATGCATCGTCACTTCCCTGGCAATGTCCGGTACTGTGTCCACCGGCCAGTCCACCAGTCGTTTTTTTGTCCATGCATCCGGCGTGAAGACCTCCCGCGTTCCTTCGTCCCAGACTAACCCACCGGTTCCCGCGCCCATGTCCCCAGCCAATTCCGTCGCCGATCGCAGCGATTTCCACACATCCTTCGACGGAAAGACAAAATCCATGATGTAAGCCTGCTGGCATGTCTGCAATTGATCCGCCTGCTCCTTGGTCAACCCGCGACCGAAATATTGGAGCGCATGCAGATCCGGCGGCGCATACGATTTCTGCACATCCGTGATCAGGTGCGCCACCACCGTCGGCACGCTAGTTTCCGACGATTTTTTGTCGGCCATTTTCCAGTAGTCCCCCTGCTTTGCCAACAACGCCGCGAGAACTGCCTCCGGCTTGTCCTTGCTGTCCGGCAAGAGGTAGATCGCAAACTCGCAAACAATCTTGTCATCAAACAAATTTCCCGTGGAAACCAACTTCGCTGTTTCCATCGGCGGAGGTGCGTCTTCGGCCCTGACCCCATTCACGCCTAACCATAAAAACGCCGCCGTCATCCCAACCCGGAAGTGGATCAATCGCATCACGCCCGCTTTATCGAATCCCACCCTCACGAAGTCAAGTGCTCCCCAATGAACATCCATCTACCTCCTCCCTTCAACCCTCCGCAGTTCTCCGTGCGAACCCTCGCCGGACTTTCCCATTGCTTCCGCGCTCTTGAGAACCTAAGTTTATTCTCTTCCCGAAGTATCGTCTCCGGGTCTCCCTATGATCGTCGTCCTAAAGCCCAACCTTGACCCGGTTGAAGTCGAAAAAGTCATCGCCGAGGTGGCCAAGCTCGGTTACGAGCCGCGCCCCATCCACGGCAAGGTTCAGACGGTCATTGCGGCGATCGGGGACGAGAACACGCATCAATCGCTGGAGACGCTTTCCTCATGGCCGCAAGTGGAGAACGTCCTGCGCGTGCAGAAGCGGTACAAGCTGGTCAGCCGCGAGGCCAAGAAGGGCGCCGACACCATCGTCAAGGTCCACGGACAGGAAATCGGTGCGGGCAAAAAATTCTGCTTCATGGCCGGGCCCTGCTCGGTCGAAAGCGAGGAGCAGCTCATGTCCACCGCCAAGGCGGTCAAGGCCCAGGGCGCGACCTTCCTTCGCGGCGGCGCCTACAAGCCGCGCACCTCACCTTACGAATTCCAGGGTCTCGCCAAGGAAGGCCTGCGGATGCTTGCGAATGCCTCGAAGGAATACGATCTCGGCATCGTCACCGAAGTGCTATCCGAGCGCGATGTGGACCTCGTCGCCAATTACGCCGACATCCTGCAAATCGGCGCACGCAACGCGCAAAATTTCTCCCTGATCACGGAAGCGGCCCGCAGCGGCAAGACCATTCTCCTCAAGCGCGGCATGAGCATGAAGATCGAGGAATGGCTCCTCGCCGCCGAGTACGCGCTGGCCAACGGCAACGGCAATGTCCTCCTCTGCGAACGCGGCATCCGCACGTTCGAGACCTACACGCGCAACACGCTCGACCTCGCCTCCGTCGCCATCGTGAAAAAGGAATCGCACCTGCCCGTCATCATCGACCCGAGCCAGGGCTGCGGTCGCGCCGACCTCGTGCTTGAATTGTGCAAGGCCGCCGTCGCGCTGAATGCCGACGGCCTCCTCATCGAAGTCCACCCCAACCCCGCCGAGGCCTGGAGCGACGGCCAGCAGCAGGTCGATTTTTCTCTTTACGAGAAGCTGGTCAAAGAACTAACACCGTTCATCACCGCAGTCGGCCGTCCCCACTAACTCATCTCATGGCATCCTCCGCCGGCAAATCCAATTCATCCGGTCCCGTCCCGGCGACACCCGTACCAATCTCGGCTGCAAGCGACGGCCGACAGAAGGTCCTCATCATCGACGACGAAAAGGACGTCCACTATTCCTTCCGCCGCCTGCTGGAAAAGGAACCGCTCGACATCGAGAGCGCGGAATCGGGCGACGAGGGCATCCGCCTGGCGCGCAAATCGACTCCCGACCTCATCGTCATGGACATCCGCATGGGCCAGCAGAACGGACTCGATACGCTGAAGGAATTGCGCCAGATGAATCCCAAGCAGGTCGTCATCATGATGACCGCTTACGGCACGTCGCAGACCGCCATCGAGGCGATGAAGCTCGGCGCCTACGATTACGTTCTCAAGCCGTTCGACATTCCGCAGCTCAAAGCACTCCTCTTCGAGGCGCTCGCCGCGGCGAAGGCGATGAAGCAGATCGTCGCGTTTCCGACCAAGCTCAACGCCGACGAAATCCGCCAGACCATCGTCGGCAATTCCTCCGCGATGCAGCAGGTCTACAAGCTGGTCGGGCAGGTCGCGCCGACCAACACCACCATTCTCATCACCGGCGAAAGCGGCACCGGCAAGGAACTCGTCGCGCGCGCGATTTACCAGAATGGCTCCCGCCTGAACAAGCCGTTCATCGCCATCAACTGCGCCGCCATTCCGGAAAATCTCCTCGAAAGCGAACTCTTCGGCCACGAGAAGGGCGCGTTCACCGGCGCGCTCGCGCAACGCATCGGCAAGTTTGAGCAATGCGACGGCGGCACCCTTTTCCTCGACGAAATCGGCGACATGCCGATGACCACACAGACCAAAATCCTGCGCGTGCTCCAAGAGGGCGAAATTTCCCGCGTCGGCAACAACCAGTCGATCAAGACCGATGTGCGCATCATCGCGGCGACGAACAAGGACCTCTGGCAGGCCGTGCAGCGGAAGGAATTTCGCGAGGACCTTTTCTATCGCCTCAACGTCGTGCGCGTGAACCTGCCGCCGCTGCGCGAGCGCGTGACCGATCTGCCGATTCTCGTCGCCTACTTCATCAACAAGTTTCGCCTCAAGCACCCGACCGGCCCGAGCCAGATCGCCGAGGAAGCGCTCGCCGCCATCCAGCGTTACACTTGGCCCGGCAACGTGCGCGAACTCGAGAATTGCATCCAGCGCGCCATGGTCCTCGCCACCGGCAACACCATCACGCTCGCCAATCTCCCCGAGGAAATCGGCCGCGGTTACCGCAGCGGCCTGGCGACCGAATCAACGCCGGGCACGATCCCTGCCCCCGCTTTCCCGGCCCTGGCCCTACCCACCACCGCCGAGGGAGGCAAGGACGCCCTCGCTCACGCCATCGAAGTTCTCTTCGATTTCGCCCGCAACGACAAACATTTCAAGATCATCGACGCCGCCGAGCGCGAGCTCATCGTCCGCGCCCTAGCCGAAACCTCCGGCAACCAGGTCCAGGCCGCCAAGCTCCTCGGCATCACCCGCGCCACCCTCCGCAAACGCGTCGACAAATTCGGCATCCACAAACGGATGGCGATTGATTAATGTAGCGGCGGTCTATGACCGTCGCTGATTTCATGTCCCCTCTTCCGACGGAACTCGCCGCCCTCCTCTCCCCCGGCGAAAAAATTCTCTGGCAGGGCCGCCCCCGCCCCTACGTCTTCATTCTGCGCGGCCTGCCCAACATTGCCTACGGCGTCACGTGGTCCGTCCTCGGCGCGTACTGGTATCACGGCTCGGGCGGGATCAGCGAAGCCACCTCCGCCTTCGAGGGCGTTTGGCGCGTCGTCCCCCTCCTCAGCCTTCCCTTCATTCTTGTCGGCTTCAGCTTCTGGCTCTACCCCATCCGCCTCGGCCTGCGCGCGCGCCGCACCTGGTACTTCGTCACCAACCAGCGCATCTTCATCGCGGAACTGGACAAAAACCAGACGCCCTCTCTCCGCATTTTCTCCCCCGAAGAAATGGCTCCGCCTCAAATCGTCCAACGCTTCGACGGCCTCTGCGACATCATCCTCACCAAGCGCGCGCTAGATAATCCTCACCTCACCCCGCGCCTCGACTCCGGCTTCTTCGGCCTCGAAAACGGCACCATTCCCGCCGCCGCCATCAACACCGCCTCCTCGAAAAGTCAGCCTCCCGCCTGACCCATTTCCCCCTTTGCAGTCCTTTTCAGTCCTCCGTGCGAAACATCCCCCGCAACTTTTAAATCCCGCGCAGGTTTATCTAATTGAGGTTTCGTTGGTATGAACCCGCTTATGAAATCCAACCTGTCAGGGTGGTTCTGCGTGATCCTTCTCCTCGGATTTGCTCCGGTCCTGCGGGCCGACGACGTCCAGGACCAAATCGAAGCTCTTCAAAATTCTCAGGGCGTCACCCGCGCCAACGCCATCGAGGCCCTCGGCAAACTCGGTGACCCCCGCGCCGTCCCCGCCCTCATCACCTGCCTCCAGGACAAGAACGATCTCGTGCGCAAGTTCGCGATCGAGGCCCTTGGCAAGCTCGGCGGCACGCAGGCCGTCGAGCCCCTCATCGCCCTCCTTCAGGACAGCGACCCCGCCATGCGTACCGCCGCCGCCACCGCCCTCGGCAAATTGGGTGACGCCCGCGCCGTCCCCACCCTCATCGCCTGCCTCCAGGATAAAGATCTCGGCGTACAGGCCGCCGCTGCCGGAGCCCTTGGTAAACTCGGCGATGCCCGTGCCGTCGAACCCCTGAACATCTCCCTGCAGGACAAAGACCCCGGCGTGCGCGTCGCCGCTGCTGAAGCCCTCGGTCGCCTCGGCGATGCCCGCGCCACCGATCTCCTCATCACCGACTTGCAGGACAATGATGAACGCGTTCGTGCCAGTGCCGCCATCGCTCTCGGCGACCTCCACGAAGCCCGCGCCGTCGAACCCTTGATCGCCAGCTTGAAGAACCTGGACCCACGCGTCCGTGCCGCCGGAGCCGAAGCCCTCGGCAAGCTCGGCGATGTCCGCGCCACCGACCTCCTCATCGCCTGCCTGCAAGACCCGGACTCACGCGTCCGCGCCGCCGCCGCCGAGGCGCTGGGCAAACTCGGCGACGCCCGCGCCATCGGCGCCCTCGTCAACGCCCTGCCCGACTGGATCGCCAAGGACCAGCTCGGCGCCGCCTTGAAAACACTCGGCTGGACGCCCACCTCCGAAGATGAAAGCGTCTACATCTGGATCAGCGCCGCCGACGGACCCAACCTCAACAGCCACTGGGAAAAAACCAAGCGCGTCCTCATGAACGACGTCCAGACCAACGACCGCCGCAAAATCGACAACGCCGTCTACGCCTTCGTCTCCCTCGGCAAGGAAGAACTCATCCCCAACCTCATCGAAGTCCTCAAGACCAAAGGCACCCAACAAATGGTCGTCGCCTATCTTCATTGCGGCAACAACCGCCTCGCCGAAGCCGCCCGCACCACCGCCTCCACCCACAACTACGAAATCGCCGACGCCCACGACCAAATCAAAGTCCGCTGGGGTCAGTGGTAAAAAGATAGTCATCCTGAGCCTGTCGAAGGACCTCTAATTTTTTGCCTTCTCTCCGCAGTCGCATCGCCAGGCAATGGCCTCCTCAACAACCCCAATGGGGCACTTCAAGCCAGCCCTGAAAGGACAACCTAAACCGTGCTTGTCCTCGTTTTGTTCCCGACTCCGGCTTTTTCGGCCTCGAAAATAGCACCGTCCCCGCCGCCGCCATCAACGCCGCCTCCAAGTAATCGACGACTCGAACACCGTACACCTTCTGGAGGATCGTGCTCTCATTGCTAAATTTATCCCAGAGACATGTAACATTTCTCCCGCATTTCCTCTATACGCTATCAAGGAGGACTCAATGCCCACACCCAGCCACGACATCTTCGTTACCACCCGCTGGACCGTGGTCCTGCAAGCCGCCCGTTCCGACACCACCCGCGCCCGCGCTGCCCTTGAGCATCTCTGCCAGGCCTACTGGTTTCCGCTCTACGCCTACGCGCGCCGACGCGGCCATAGTTCCCACGATGCCGAAGACCTCACCCAGGGATTTTTTGCGAGCCTGCTGAAATTAAATTCCCTCGCCGCTATCTCCCCCGATCGCGGGAAATTTCGCGCCTATCTCCTCGCCGCGATGAAAAATTATCTCCACACCGAATGGGACCGCGCCTCCGCTCAAAAGCGCGATGTGCGCCTGACTCTTTCCCTCGATGTCGATGCGGCGGAAAACCGCTATCATCAGGAACCTTCTGAAAATGGCCCACCGGAACTCGTCTTCGACCGCCAGTGGGCGCTCACGCTGCTTGACCGCGTCATCCAGCACCTGCGCCAGGAATATGAACGCTCCGACCGTGCGGTCATCTTCCATGAATTGCGCCATGCCATCACCCTCGGCGCCGATCTCGTCCCCGGTGAAGACTTGGCCGCGCGCCTCGGCATGAGTGAAGAGGCCGTGCGCGTTGCCGCCCACCGGCTCCGCAAACGCTACCGGCAGATGTTGCGCGAGGAAATCGCCGAGACCGTCGCCGACGAATCCGAAATCGACGCCGAAATGGATTACCTCCGCCGCGTCATAACCGCTTCCTAAAAAAGAGGGAAAACTTGTAACATTCCCGACCGGTTCCTTCTGAGTTGGTTAGCGATGAACACAATCCCCAACGAATCCTCCTGCCCCAAGTGCGGAAAGCCGGTCTCCCTCAACGCCTTTGAGGGCCTCTGTCCGGAATGCCTCATGCAGGCCGGCTTCGGCACCATCACCGGTGGTCCGGGCGAGGAAAAACTCAGCGACTTTGTTCCGCCCACGCCGGAGGAACTGGCCCGACATTTTCCTCAACTGGAGATCATCGAGTTGCTCGGGCGCGGCGGCATGGGTGCGGTCTACAAAGCGCGCCAAATCCATCTCGACCGCATCGTCGCCCTGAAAATCCTGCCGCCTACCGTCAGCCAGGCCCCCGCCTTCGCCGAGCGCTTCGTCCGCGAGGCCCGGGCCCTCGCCAAGTTGCATCATCCCAACATCGTCACCCTCTACGAATCAGGCCAGGCCGACGACCTCTTCTACTTCCTCATGGAATTCGTCGACGGCGTCAACCTCCGCCAGTTGCTCTCAACCGGCACCATCTCCGCCAAGGACGCCCTCGCCATCGTCCCGCAGATTTGCGACGCCCTCCAGTTCGCCCACGACCGCGGCATCGTCCATCGCGACATCAAGCCCGAGAACATTCTCCTCAGCAAAACCGGCCAGGTCAAAATCGCCGACTTCGGCGTCGCCAAGATCGTCGCGGGCGAATCGACCGAATTCGCCACACCACCCACCAACTCGCCCGCCGAATCCCAGACCGAACTCGGCAAAGTCATCGGCACGCCGGACTACATGGCGCCCGAGCAGCTCTCCCATCCGCTTGACGTCGACAACCGCGCCGACATCTACGCCCTCGGCGTCGTCTTCTACCAGATGCTCACCGGCGAACTCCCCGTCGGCAAATTCGGCCCGCCCTCCAGCAAAGTCCAGATCGATGTGCGGCTCGATGAGATCGTCCTCCGCGCCCTCCAAAAGCAACCCGAACTCCGCTACCAGCAAGCCAGCGTCATGAAAACGCAGGTCGAGACCATCGCCGGAACGCCGCTCCCTCCAACGCCCGCCACCTCCGAAATCCGCGCCCCCAATCCACCCCGCTCGTCCTTCATCCCCGTCCTGCGCTGGTTCCTCGTCGCCTTCGCCGTCTTCCTCCTCACCGTTCTCTCCGGTGCCTTCCTCACCTACCAAGTCCTTCCGAAAATCTACACCGCTTCCGCCGAAATCCAGCTCCACCCGCGAGGAGCAGTCCGCACGCCTGACGCCAGTACCGGTTTTGACCAAGCCGCTTTCCAAGCCGAGTTCGAAATCATGCAGTCCCCCGACGTCCTGCTCCCCATCATTAAGGACCTCAACCTCGACAAAATCTGGGCCAAGCGATTCCACAAATCGCCCCCGGATACTCTCCCGCCCCTCGACGCCGTCGGCTACCTGAACAGCATCCTGCATCTCGACTTGAAACGCGGCACCAACATCATCGCCATCACCGCCTCCAGCGAAGTCCCCCGCGAAGCCGCCGACATCGCCAACGCCGTCGCCGACCACTACAAGACCCTGCGCAACGTCCAGGAAGAACAACTCAACTCGCGCGGCCAGGACTCCCTCCGCGCTCAAATCGCCCTGCAACAACAAGTCGTCGATGAAAAAAAGACCTCCATCCAGGCCATTTGGACAAACCTTGGCCAAAAAAATATTGCGATCACTCCAGACACCAGTGCCCAGGTCGGGCCTGAGATGGAAAGACTCCAGAAGGATTTATTGGCCGCCCAGGAGGATTATGACGCACGCCAGGTATTGCTGAAAAGCGTCATCAACCTCCCCGACGATCAGTTTCTCTCCACCCTGAAAGCCCTCGGACGCGATGCCGCCACCGATCCCAATCATCCTCCCACCCCGGAACAAATCGCCGGCCTTCGTCGCGCCATGACGGTCGACTCCGAGATGGCCAAATCACGCGTCGCCCTGCTCCAAAAAGAAATCGACGACCTGAAGAAACAGGTTTCACCACAGACCCCCGATCCCCTCGCCCCCTACCACATCGCCCAACGCGAACTCGCCCAGCAACAAAGCCTCCTCGACGCCCTCACGCTCCGCCTCAAGCAAGTCATTGCCGACAGCCAGCTTCTCGAAAGCCCCGTCCGCATCATTTCCCGGGCCGAACCGCCCGCGTCTCCGTCCAAGCCCAACACCCGCCTCAACCTCGTCCTCTCCGTCATCGGTGGCTTCCTCCTCGGTGTCGTCGTCGCCTCCCTCGTCGAACTCGTCCTCTGGCTACGCTCATCCCAAGTCACCACACCCAGGGCTGGCACAAGGCAGCCGACTCCTTCGACAACTCCCGCACACCCTTTTCAAAAAGGAAAAGTGCTCGCCATCTCCGGCGCAATCCTTCAACCGGGATCAATCATCCTCTTCCTCGCTTCCAACCTCTGGTGGATACAGGTCTCCAAAGCCTTGAACGCCCACGGATCTGTGAGCTTGGCCGACTTTAGCGAACTCTATAGCCAATTTCTCCTGGCCGCAGGCATTTGCGCGATTGCCTTTTTCGCGAGCCTCATCTGCCTGTGCATCTCCCTCGCCGTGTCGCGCTACCGGGCAAAATGGTTCTTCACCTTCCTCACCACCTACAGTTGGCCTCTGCTCATCGTCTTTCCCTTCGGCACCGCCGCCGCCCTCTTCTTCCTCATCTACTGCCTCTCCCGGCGCGATGAATTCACGGAAGCCTCTGCCATCCCGGGCCGTTTCGAAAACCGATCAGGAATGCTTTCCCCATGGCAGGTTGCTTTCCTGGCCGTCTTCATTTTGGCAGTGCTCCTCTTACTGTGGTCGCACCACACCGCTTCGCCCCACTCAGCGACAACGGAAGATCGGAATACCCAGATTCAAAACACGGTTGTCCAAAATACAGGACTTCCCACCCAACCCGCCTCGACCAGCTATCCCTTCGCCTCCGTCGCCACGACCGACGCCCCCAACAACACGCCCGACGAAGGCCGCCTCTACCACGCGCTCCTCTATCAACAAACCGACGCGACGGGGGCGAAGACCGCAGCCAATCCCTATCTGTTTATCGCCGACATCCGCAACACCGTCCCCCACAGCACCGGCACCGTCACCCTGCCGCCCGGAGCCAGTTGGCCCGGCAACCCCGTACCAGTCGTCACCTCCGAAAACCTGGTCGGCGCGCACTACATCTTCTCGTATGGCTTCGGTAAGATGCCCGATCTCCTGGAACATTTCCCCAACGGCAATTACTCCTTCAACATCACCCGCACCTACCCCGATGGCACGTCCGCCTCCTATTCCACTCCCCCCATTGCCTTCACCGACTCAGTCGAACTCCCCCCGTCACCGCCGAGCATCACCAACAACACTTGGAGTTCCGGCACGCTCCTCCTGCAGCCCAGCTCCGCTGTCATTAATTATCAGAACTATCCCGGCGCTATCATGACCTGGGAAGTCGTCGCCAAAAACGGATCGGCTGGCGGCGGCGGCACCTCCACTGGATCGCTCAACCTCACCGGCCTGCTCCAACCCGGCCAGACCTACCAGGCCCAACTCCGCTTCATCAAACCTGACAACTCCGTCACCATCAACGATCCCAAAGCCCCCAACGGTGGCGCTAACTATACTTACTCCACTCTTCTCGCCACTATCGTCAAGTTCACCATCACTACCCTGCCTGCGGCAGCCGATGCAGGCCCCGCACCGTCACACGACGACAAAGAGGCCCAAAAATATGACGCCCTTTTCAACCCTCCGCCCGCTGGCAGCATCGGCCAACTCGGTAAAGTCATGGAAATCCACGCCACCTTTAGCAGACAACTCGCTCCGGGCGTCGCGGCCGTGCACTACTTCAGCCAAGTGATCGGAATGGATGCAGGCTTTTCGCGAGGGGACGAAATAGCGGTGTACGGCCTTCCCTCTTCATTTGGCGAAGGCGGTAAATGGAAGGGCCTTGCCTATCCTGCCGGCCACATGACTTTCGGGAATGAAAGGCTAAGCGTTTATGCCACCACCAAGGAGCAGGCGCTTACGCTCTTGGAAAGTGAGAATGAAAAAGACCGGCAGTCTTTTCCACCGAATTGAATGAGGGTTGGTTCTGACGTCCGCTACGCCAACGCCAGCGGAGCTAGACGCCGCGCTGGTTCGGCTCCCAGATGAGCTTGTGCATCTGGAGTTGCATACGGACGCGCGGGATGGCGTCGGCCATGACGCGGGTGGCGAGGTCGAGCGGGGTCATTTTGCCGAAGACGGGGGAGAAGAGGATGGCGTTCACGCGGTCGGCCCAGCCGGGAATGCCGGCGAGCACCTGCGCCTTGGCCCACGCGTAATCCTCCTCGGAGCCGATGACGAATTTGATTTCGTCGCGCACACCGAGGAGAGGCAGGTTTTCCATCCGGTTGCGCGCGCATTCGCCGCTGCTGGGACATTTCAGGTCCATGATCCGGTGGACGCGGACATCGACGGGCGCGATGTCGTGCGCGCCGCTGGTCTCGATCAGGACGGTGTAGCCCGCGTCGCACAGGCGCGACATCAACGTGTGCACGCGCTTTTGCAGAAGCGGCTCGCCGCCCGTGATCTCGACCAGGCGGCAAGGATGCTTGCCGACTTCCTCGATGATGTCGCCGAGCGTACGGCGTTTGCCCTCGTAAAAAGCGTACTCGGTATCACAGTAAGTGCAGCGCAGGTCGCAGCCGGTCAGACGCACGAAAATGCAGGGCTGGCCCGCATAGGTGCTCTCACCCTGGATGCTGTAGAAGATCTCGTTGATCGTGAGCGTGTCGGCCGCAGTGGGCGGTTTCGGGGATTCGACGGCGGTGCTCATGAGGGAACTATAACCCGAAACGTCCCGGCGATCTACGACGGAATCCCCAACGCGCCACGAATCTCCTTTGCGACCTGGCCGGCGAGATCGTTGCTCGAAAAGAGGTTCCGGGTCACACTGACGGCCAGGCGATACGGCACATTCCCGTATCCCGCCGAGCCGCCGTAGCCGCCATGGCCAAAGCTGGTCGGGCTGCCGCCATCGCCCAAGCCGTAGCCGAGGCCCTTGCGCGGGGTCACGCCTTCGACGAAACCTTCGCCGGGAATTTGCAGCTCCGTCGCGATGCGGATGCGTTCCGGTGGTAGAAGCTCAACGCCATCCACTCCGCCAGGCAGCAAAGCGGCGTAGTGTCGGGCGATGGCCCGCGCATTCATGATGCCGTTGGAAGCGGGCACGCAGGCGCGGCGCGCATCGGAGCGGTTCATCCATTCGTGGAGCGGGTTCATGCAGGGCGAGACTCCCTGCTCAGCGGGATTGGGTGGAGGCGGCGGAGTTTGCGGATTTTCCACAGGCTTCGCGGGTTCGACAATTTCCTCAAGGTAGGCGACCCGCGATTCAAGCTCAGGCGGAATTCCCGCGAACATCATCGTGATACCGAGGGGCTTCTTAATTTCCGCTTCAACGAAAGTCTGAAAAGGACGCCCATCCACGCGCCGAGCGACTTCGCCCAAAATCCAGCCGTAGGTGACCGGGTGATAAAACATTTTCTGTCCCGGCGGCCACACCGGTTTTAATTGCGCAACCAACCGGCACATCGTGTCCCAATCACAAAGTTCCTTGTGATCGACACCGACGGGCATGTAGGGAATTCCGGAGGTGTGGGCCAGGGCATGGCGGATGGTGATGCCCTCCTTGCCGTTGGCGGCGAACTCGGGCCAGTAGTGCGCGATGGGCGTGTCGTAATCGATCTGGCCGCGCTCGGCCAGCATGTGCATCACCGTCGCTTGAAGTCCCTTGGTGGTCGAGAAGACGGGGAAGAGTGTGTCGCCATCGACAGGCGCGCCGGTGCGAACATCGGCCACGCCCGCCCAGGCATCGACCGCCAGTTTCCCATCGACATAGATCGCAACTTGCGCGCCCCGTTCCTTACCTTCGGCGACGAGGGTGTTGAGCAAAGTCTGAATGGATTCTTGGAGTTGGTTGTGCATATAAACGGATGATCATCCCGAGCTTGTCGAGGGATCAGACTCGCTTCCAGAAGAATTTGAAATGCTGTTGCTTCGTTGAAACCATATTAACAGGAAGACATGAAAACAGGAAATCCATGAAGAAGGCAGGCAAACCAGAGGAGGATTAAGTTCGATTTCTCCTCAGCCTCAGTTTCATGTCTTCATGCTTTCATGTTTTCCTGTTAAAATATGGTGATTTCAACAGAGAATAATACGGTCAAAATAAGAGACTGATTTTCTCT